>Ga0208825_1000214_pt1 | contig 58305 bp, 118 predicted proteins | sample AD_UKC113_MetaG_FD_184450 | JGI IMG/M metagenome (GOLD analysis project Ga0208825, IMG submission 184450) | Active sludge microbial communities of municipal wastewater-treating anaerobic digesters from Hong Kong - AD_UKC113_MetaG (SPAdes)... | ecosystem: Engineered > Bioreactor > Anaerobic >... | reverse complement strand
TCAAGGTCGATAATCAGTATTTCTAATTTTTATTTTTTTAAAATACTGATTTGATGATACCCATATTTACTTATTTTTACTTGTTTTTATTAAAGTTTACTTGTTTTTCTATATATTATTATATAATATTATAATATATTATAATTATATATATGTAATAAAAGAAAGAAAGAAGCAAAGAAAGAAAAACTAACGTTTAATTTTAAATTAGAATCTAATTTGAATTCTAAAAGAAGAAAAAAGAAAGTAGCAAAGAAAAAAGAAGAAAATACTCTTAATTTATTTTTATTTACTATTATTATACATACTCTTTTTGTCGCGCTTTGCGCTTGGCACATGGGATAATACCAATTATTGTGAGATCGGGCTACAGAATGAAGGGAAATGGCATTGCTGTTGATGTTATCATGTCCGTGTTAATCCATATACTAAGTACTTAGTATAGTACATATACCAAATTTGCAAGCCGGGCGGCAACATCAATCTAATTATTGAGACCAAAGAAAAATCTTCACGCGCTGGTCTCCTTTTTGGAAATAGAGTCTAATTTGATGTTATTTCCACTTAATGAAACTTTATTTTAGTTAAGACAAGTAAATTTACTAGATTTTTTGATACAATTTCGACAGGTTTATATAGAAGTGAGTAAAACTATAGTATATCGAGTCGGTGAGTATCGCAGTAAAATCCTCATAGTCAGGTGTGCGATATGAGACGAGCCAGCCGCAGATGTGCAATAGTGCAATGCTCATCAAGTCAGCGGAAACTCTACCGGGATACCCGGATAGGTTAATTTCGTCATGACTTGGGGTTGACCACGGTGAGCACACACCCCAAAAAGACTGGAACGGTAATACATCAATACCTAATCAACCGGGTTACACGGATAGGACAAAGGATTGATGTTAATCCCTGTATAGGCTAGTAAGCAATCCCCGGATTACAAAAGTCTGGAGATCCCTTAATCAGAGACATACGGTTATCCGTATAGATTAAAAGGATCGAAAACTCATGCTGGCTAGATCCGGCGAATAACACACAATTATACAGTTGCAAAAATTGTGAAGTAAAATCGCAAGGACGAGCGGGATAAGGCTATTCGACAGGATAACCTGTCGTTAGAGATAATCCGTAATGACTCAATAAAATGCGAAATGAACCCAAATAAATACCACTGTATAATGGTGAGGTAAATTCCGGAAGTAACCACAGAACGGAAAATAGTTTTTCGGGAAAATACTTACAACGATGACAGACTAGAGCCGGAAGGTTCTTACTAAATCTTCTTTCCGGAAGGAAGGATACATAGTGCTCACGATCAATAAGGTTCTAAATTTCTAGGACTGAATAGATCAAAAACGAGCATGCAGGATAGATTCATCTATCGCAGTTAATGTTGACCAAACGAAAAAACCCAAAAGTTCCGGTTATGACTTAACCACAGTATAACCGGCGGACGGGTGTTAATCGGATTCTTTTTCGGTCAAACGAAAAAGGATTCATGCCGTAAAAGGCAAAAGAGGGAACAAAATGGAAATCAAAGAACTCATAGAACGCGAAATTGTAGGTCTTATAGTGTATGGACTCGTAAATGAACATGATTCAAAGGACTTTATAAACGTCTATAATTGTACACTTGAGGATTATGAAAGTGTCATGGATGAAAAAGTAATCTATGCTTAAATGGGTGATCTAAATGGCTAAAAATTTTACTGAATTAAAATGGGAATTTAAAGAACTGTATAATGAACATAAATGCAAAAACTACCTTACATATAAAGGTAAAAAAGAACTTGATAACGGCGAAAACTACTGCGCAAAAGGCAATTGTATAATGTATAAAGAAAAATCTATTAATGGGTTTCATTGTGTATTATGTCAAACACATGAGTTAATTGATGAACTTGCAAGATTGGAAATTGATTAAAATGTGTGAGACTGAATTAATGATTAAAACTTTCAGGGAATTGTCAAGAGAAGAGGATGTTTTAATGGTACGATTAAAGGTTATTCATGCCGAAATGGAAAAAACTGCAAAATTGATCAGCGAAGATCCCGACTGGGTAGAAGTATTTTTAAATACAAAATAGCATTTTAAAGTACTTTCAATTTCAAAATGTATAGTTATGCATAAAATTGGTGCATTGTTTCTAAAATAAACAAATTGTTTCTAATAGAGCATAAAGTGACCATTTTAAGTGCGGGTTCTAAATGGTTCAAATCCATTTAAAATTCTTGGTGTGTCCCGATATGGATGCACGTTAAAAATATGCACGTTACCCTCTTGGGTATTATCCGGGTCAAACCGGGTAATACTCTTACAAATTTCAGGAGTTAAGAACATGATCGTTAAAGACATTGAAGGAAAAACCCATATCGGGTATATTAAAGGCGCGGACTTTATGACTGTAATAGGAACGAAAATTCCTGTTAAATCACTTGTATCTGAATGCTTTAAAACGCACGGAATGAATATTGAGGTTCCAATGGTGATCTAAAATGGTTTACATTAGAGGTTTAACTGAACAGGATGTAGCAACAGCATTACATAACACTAACAGATTTTTTGATAACAATATTCTTTTTAAAAGATTTGATTCTGACAAAAACAAAATTATCGTTACATTAAAGGTCAGTGATATTCGTAAAAAAGGTTCTCGAATTTCGCCATCGGGCAGGCATATTAATGCGGCATGTTGGCATGTTTATGGTGCATTTTTTGATGAGTGTTTTAAAATCAATCCAAATTGTAAAATAACACAATGTGGACAGCCTTTGACATATGAAAATAATTGGACTGATTTTAATATCGGTTCTCAAATGTATCCATTTATGTATTCTGATTCATGTGCGTGTAAGGACAATGGTATTCATTATGAGGTTAAATGCGATGTTAGACATTAAAATTCTTAAAAAGGCTTTTTCAAAAAATGGAAACTGTAAATTTTTTCAAATGGGAATTGACTGCGAAAAATGTCCATTTGTTAAAGGTAAAATGTGTGAATTAAGACAAATGATTAACAAAGAAGATGGAAAAATTTTATTAATGTGAGAAGTAAAATGTTGAAAAAAGAAAAAAGAATAAAGATTCGTGAAAAATATAAAGAATATAAATGTAAACAATATTGTGTTATATGTGGTCGTTATAATTCTAACGATTCACCAATAACATTTCATAGAATTGAGGATGGTTTAAGTATGCATGACTTTTTAAGAAAAACATTTTCGTGGAATGCTGTTTTAAGAGAACTACAGCGAACAATTCCATTATGTAAAGAATGTCATGAATTTGTTCATTCAGAGGATGATTGAAATGAAATATAATTTGTATAAAAATACAAAACTAATAGATTTTATAATAACAGATGAGGACGAACCATTTAAACGATATACTTTAAAAGAAATTACAACTCAATGGTTTGATTTTGATGATCCATCTATAGCACCATTCTTTTATAGAGTGTGTAGAGGCAAAAAATGGTTAATTTATGCTATGATTGATAATAATATGTATCAAATTATTGTAAGGTGATCCAATTGGTTAAAATTGGCAACATTAATTTAACAGAGCACAAACCTGCTCTTAAAATGGGTGGCTTTTTGAGCATTAACGTATCTGTTGATATGAATCCATTTTGTCAATCAATGCGTAATTCATCAACGATTTGTTCCAAATGTTATGCTCGGTATATGGAACAACAGTATCCACGCTTAAAAAACACGTTAGAAGAAAATTATATCACACTATCATCGCGTGTTTTGGATGAATCAGAAATTTCAGAAATAGCAGAATATATTCTTAAACATGCAAAAGGACTGCGATTTGATTCTATTGGAGAGTTGATCAATGAAACACACTGCGATAATTTGAACCTTATTGCAATGAAGGTTAAAAGCATTAGTGCGAATTTTCCAATTACTATTTGGACGAAAAAAGCAGCATTAAGCAATGCGATTGATAGAACTTATATTAAAAAAATATTTTCAAATGCGCTTATCGATGAACCATTAAATGAAGTGCCGCGTGACTTTGACGGTGTGTTTAATGTCTGCTCTTATGAGTGGTTTTTAAAAAATAAAATGGAGCCAAATTGCACGGGTCATTGTGCTTATTGTATGGCGTGTTATGATCCTCAATTTACTGGATTTATTATCTATGAAATGCTTAAACAAGATCAAAATCGTCTTAAACGGAGTGGAATATGGCTTTAGTTCAACATGTTTTTAAATGCCGTTCGTGTTCATTTAATAGACCATGTATTCATATTTATGTAGATAATGAAGCACTAGATATTGATATGGTTAAAGAGCATATGAATGAATTTAAATGCGGTATTTATCCCTGTAATTTTAAACACGAATACTCAATTCCTTATGAGGATGATTGATATGCTTGTAAAAATTCATGCAGTTAAACCATATCAATTTGATGATAAAGATTACACGGTAACAAGTAGAAAAAATTATGTTGTATATTCTAAAAAGAGTGGTAATTTCGTAAATGATTATATTTTTATTAAAATGGATAAAGGTAAATATTACTATTCTAAATTTACAAGTCATAAAGATGATTGGGATTATGAAACAATAAAATGGATTGAAATTGCGCATATCGAAATTGGTGGTTAAAATGGGATGGTTTTATAATCTATTTGGAATTAAAAATACTGTTGATCACGACACGGATATTTTATGCAATGGATTTTTAAATCCAATTGTTGATAATGGTGAAATATTTGAAAAATGGGAAACAAAACTTAAAAAAGAAGAAAATGAAAAATATAAAGAGAACCGTTTAAAAATATGTCCACATACAAAAAATCCGTGTTGTTTAACAAGTTGTATGGCATATAAACCTTATAAGATTAAAATGATTGAAAAACAAATACCTTTATCTGAAAAAATCGATGCATGGATTGAAAAAAGACCAGTTAAAAAGTCTTATGTGGGATATTATTATGAATCTAAATGTAAAAAGGGAGTGTTTTAATGGATTCAAAGGACATGGAAAAAGAGTTTTGGATGGATGTGCAAATCGCTTGCATGTTAGTTGATGAATCGTTAGAAGAACAAATGAAATATGGAGATGATTGAAGATGAAAATTATTTTTGATGATGGAACTGAAATGACTATGAACAAGAATGAACAGGGAGCACTTGGCGCAATGTTGACGCTTTATCCTTCGCTTTCAAATGATTTGAGGAATGATACAGAGTCGGTTATTATGGTAATGATGGGTATTGAGAAATTCTTTAAAAATGAAGCAATGATTCTCACTGAAAAACTTGCATTAAAACTTGTTTCTGATATGGAAAAAGAAACAGAAAAAGAAGTATCAGACTTCAAAAAGAAAATGGAGCGGTTTAATGTATAATCCCTCTTTTTTGGGACTTCCTGATAGAATGATATTACAAGAAATGAATCGCATTGAGAATGACTTTTTTAATAATAAAATAGATATTACTTCATTAAGAACTAAATTTTCAGAATATTATAGTATCGCCGTTTCTCCCGAACTTAAAAAATTTATACTTATGGAATATGATGGATTGGAGATTGGAGCAAAGAGAGTGATAACATGATGATTATTAACGCGAAATTTAAAAGCATTTGTGCAAAGTGCGGTAAAATTGTAGAAAAAAATACTGAAGTTGCTTGGGATAAAGAAAATTCTAAAATTTACTGCATGGACTGTTATAATAATAATGATACTAAAGTACCAACTAAAAACAGCACAACGCCAAATATAGAAATTGATATTAAAGCACTTAAGAAAAAAGTAAGCGATACAGTTGATAAAACCGTTGACGAACGACTAAAACTTAAAAAGAATAGTATCTCAAAAACAACAGATGATGAGATTAAAGCAGCAAAACAGCGCATTATTGATGATTTAACACACGAATTTGGTGCAATTCCACGCCGTATTATTAAACTTGATAGACCAGATCGCCCGATTAAAACCATTTCTGATCTTACTCATGAAAAATTTGAGGATATTATCACTATTGTTAATGCTGACGTGCCTGTTTTTCTGCGTGGTGATGCCGGTTGTGGTAAAAATTATATGGTTAAACAGATTGCCGATGCACTAGAACTTGAATTTTTCTTCAGTAATGCAATTACAAATGAATACAAAATTACTGGATTTATCGATGCAAATGGACATTTCCACGAAACACAATTCTATGAAGCCTTTACAAAGGGTGGATTGTTCTTCTTTGATGAAATTGATGCAAGCATTCCCGAAGTGTTAGTCCTTCTTAATGCGGCGATTGAAAACAAGTATTTTAACTTCCCGACAGGTCGTGTCAGTGCTCATCCAAACTTCCGAATTATTGCAGCGGGTAATACATTTGGCAATGGTGCAAATTCAACCTATGTGGGGCGTTATCAACTAGACGGTGCAAGTCTTGATAGGTTTGCAGTTATTGATATTACTTATGATACAAATGTCGAATTACAGATTAGTAACAACAACCGCGAATTAGTGGATGCAATTCATACACTTCGATCCATTACACTAGAGAATGGTATAAAAGTTATTCTTTCATACCGTGTAATATCACAGATTACAAAGATGGAAAAATCTCTCAAACTTGAAGATATTATGAAATACACCGTTTTGAAGGGAATGCACATTGACGATATTAACATTATTCGTCCAAAAATTGAGAAAAGCACAAATAAATATCTTGTAGCATTAACGGCGGTTATGAAATGAAGATTTATAAAATTTTTAATCCAGAAACTGGATTATATTCACGCGGTGGAGATCCACCAAAATGGTCTAAAGTTGGAAAAACATGGAATACTATTGGACATTTGAAAAATCATCTTCATATGTTTGAGAGAAGTTATAACTATGAATTAAAAAAATATGTTAACATGGTTGGAAGATATTATCCAAATTGTGTTATTTGTGAATATGAATTTGAAACACAGTGCAAAGAAGTTAACAAAATCGAATTGAGTGATTTTTGTGGAAACATTTGATATAAACGATGTTGATTCAATTCTTAAAAGAGTTTTAGAAAGTCCAACACAACAAGTTAATTTTATATCAGATGGAAAAACAATGAAAATTATCTCTGAAGAACGTGGCATTGATGTTAACTCTATAAACATGTTTGATTATTTTACTAAAGAGGAATTGTTATGAAAAAATGGATTGAAGGACGTAATTTCTTTTGTGTGTTTGATTCGATCAGCGATATGACCAAATATTGTAAAAATACCCCAAACCATCCTTCCTTTTATGCACGTTCTTCAAAAGAAAATGATTATAGTTTCACTCATACAAAGTCTTTTGAAGAAGCAGAAGAACTCATATCACGTGGTTGGGAAGAAGGCTATAAAAAATTAACAGATAACCTTAAAGATCGCGAAGTAGATGAAGAAATTCAAAATAAACGTTATGTTCCAAAAACAGATGTAGAGGGTTTTGCGCCGTGCGTGCCGCATGTTATTATTGGACGCCCGGACACAATGGTTAATGCAGAATTTCATCCTAAAAAGTTTAAAATTGTAGATATTATTGTTAATATTGGTGTTAATGGTGGAACAAGCACTGAAGATATTATCAATCGTGGAATTGTTGTTCTAAACTATATTTCACAACTTGAATCGGCTGGATATAGATGTAACCTATATGTAGCACGATGCGGAATTGAGAGTGGCGAAAGTGTGTTTTTCCTGACGAAAGTAAAAGAAAGTTCAGAACCACTTTCTATTAAGAGACTCGCATTTCCGCTTATCCACCCATCAATGAATCGGCGGTTTATGTTTCGTATCCTTGAAACACTTCCTGTTTGTAATGAGTGGTGTTATGGATATGGAAGAACAACAGATGTAAATGATAAAGTTCTTTATAAATTATATAGAAAGTCTTTTATTTTTCCGTCATTAAACACAATTAGTTATTGTGAACCAATCACATATATAAAAAAAGTAAAGAAGTGGAATAATGACACCAACACTACAACAGATTGAAATTATTAGAATTTGTATATCTGCTTGCCAGTTTAATTTTGAATGTAGACCGAAATGTTTATTTTATAGAAAGGGAGATTGTCTTAAACAAAAATTAAGAGATAAATATAGAGACTATTATAATCATGGTATTAAAATACAATCAAAAGAAGAATTGGAATATGTTTATTCAATAGCAAATTCTGCTGGATTATTAAAGGAAGTTGAGCCATGAAAATGGAACTTTATAACTATATTTTAAGGGATTTATTGTTCTTTTGTGACAGAAAAGATTTTGACTGTTGTGAATGTAAATTTTCAAGACATTCAAATATTATTGGAGAACGATGTAATATTGTTAATTTAAGACGTAAACTTGTAATTTTATTGGTTGAAAATGGTGAATCTTATAAAATAAGCGATATTCATACAATTACCAAAGAAAAATCTGATTATGTTTATAGTGTATTGCATTCTTTAAATGATAAAATTATAAATGATATATTGGGTGAATCGCGATATGATAGAAACTGATTTAAAAGAAACATCATATTGTATTCCTGTTTTAATAAGAGTAAAGTTTAATATTTGTGAATATGGTAATGTAACAATTGAAGATTCTGAAGATTCTAAATATATTTATTCTATTTTAAACTCAATCGATCATCCAATAATAAAAAAGATATTAGGAGGAAAATAATGTTTTCTTCAGAAATAACCGAAATTTTAAAGGAGATAGTATTAAAACCATGTGACTGTGGCGATAAATTTTGTGAAGATTGTAAATTTCATTTTGAAATAAATAATGTTCGATGTAAAAGAATGCACATACGTTATAAAATAACAGGAGATTACTATGCTCAAAAACCAAATAGTATTGGAGATAAAGAATGTATTGACTATATATATGCATTAATAAATTCAATAAATGATGAAGATTTACAATATTTCTTAAAAAACGGAATGTGGAAAAATGAAGCATGAAGAATTAGAGATATTAAAGATTTTAACAAAAGATATTTGTTCTGAAGGAGGAACTGATTTTTGTATTAAAAAATGTCCATGTAGAAAATATGGATTTCAGTGTATTAGAATAAAAATAAGAAAAAAATATAAATTCGATGATGGTATATATGGACTTTCTTTTACTCCACAAGAATTAGAATATGCATATTCTATAATAAATTCTATTAAAGATATAGAAATTCAGAAAATATTACAAAAGGAAATATAAATATGCGAAAAATAAAAACTTATATTCGGAAACTTGTTATACAAAATTGTGATAAACTGGGAATAAAAGTCTATCCATCAGTAGGATGGTTTAGATCAATCGATGTTTATGGTAAATGTGATATACATAATGAATATATTAAATTTTCAGAGCAATTTATTGAATCTAATAAAAATAACAAGCGGGTGATAGAATGTCTAGTTGCACATGAGGTTTGCCATTTATTGGTTAAAAATCATAATCGTGATTTTAAGAAATTGTGTAAACTTTTCGGGGATGATGTTCCATATACTTCTAAATTTACTAAAGAACATATTTATCCTTCTGCAAAATATAAAGCGATTTGTGAGAAGTGCGGCATTGAATATGATAGTCATTTTAAACCAAAAGATGGAGATTATGTATGTGAAAAATGTGGTGCATATTTGGCATTTGAATTAAACAAAAACTATAAATGTAAATAAAACAAATACATATATATGACTCCTATCCAGCATTCTGTGATAGTGGCATTATATGAATTAACAATTGCCACAGGTGCAAAGTGGTTTATAAAAACAAAAAAGGTAAATATTTATACAATTAAAAGTTTATATGATATGGGAATGATAGAAACGGATAAGTGTATAAATGGAATACCTGTGCATTTCAAATTAACAGAAAAAGGTAAAGACTATGGACGACAGTATTATTCAGGAAATAAAGAAAGACCTACAAACAAGAACAGAGAATTTACAGCGGGAAATAAATATAAACACTATGAATATGTCAATTCAAGAACTGACATACTTTGAGAATAAACTTTATTCAGAGTGGAAATATTATGAAAATAAATATGCAGATGAGGATATAATTAAAGAACAGTTATTTAAAAAGTATGGGGAGTTTGATATTTATGAAGTAATCACTGAAGTTGATAGTTATATTAAGAAGAAAACTTATTATAACGCACTATTTGATGAGGAAAATGGCTACTATTGAAGATTTAATAGGTATGAAAAATGATCTGAATTATTTATTATATCCAGATAACATTTTAATCGGTATGGCTATTGAGAATATGGAAGTTATTAAAGAATGGAGTGAAAAATATGGAAATTAGTATTATGTCTTATAAGAATATGAATGATATGAATGCACAGATTGATGGCAATGAATTTAAAAATATTAAAACATTATCTGATTATATTATTAAGAAAAAGTTTAATGTGCAATTGGTTCGTGGGACACTGTGTAATGAACTTATTACAATTGCAAATAATAAAGGGATGTATATGATAAAAATTGGTTCTAATTCGCATAATCCCGATAATGTTACTTATTTCAAAAATGTGATTGTATCTCATATAAAGAAACTTGAAAAGGAAATTGAAATTATTAACAATACACCAATTATTAAATTCGAGGTGTAATTATGGTAGAAAAAAATTTACTTGTAGAGATTGTAAAATTGTAAGAGAAAATAAATGTCCGATTTTTGTTGACGATGCATATAAAATGCCAAATTTTGGAGTTATGAGTGATGATCAAATAACAGCAACAATTTACTCTGTAGTTGATGTAATTGGTTGTAAATTTAATAAGGTGTCTTAGAATGGGAAACTATGATGGTGCTGTAGCAGCAATTATACTGATATTGGCAATTTTATATGTAATTTTTGCTGGATTCACGATTTGGGTTGTGTCTGGATTTATTTGTAATACACTTGAATGGAATAAAATCAATGATTATGCACAGTTATTTGTAACAGCATTTATTATTATTCTATATAGTGGTGCAACGTTTAGGAAGTCATAATATTTTTTTTTAAAATTTTAGTTTATTAGTTCTACTTTAAATCTTAAAAAAATACAAAGGATTAATTATGATTGGCGAAGAAATATTAGAACAATTTAGTATTCTTCTTTCTTGTGTTAGACCACAATGTAATAATTATTCATGTAAATCCTGCAAATGTTGTTTTATAAATGATGATAAAACAATTGGATGTATATATGTAATGATGTCTCATTTAGATATAAATTCTAGGCTTAATATTAATCATTTGACTGTCTCACCTGATGAATTTATAGAAATTGTAGATGAAATATTAATGGAATTGGATTGTTCTAAATCTTCGTGTAAAAAATGTGTTTATATGAAAAACGATGAACATAATGTCTCTCCATGTTTTTTTACATTAATGAGGGAATAACATGAGCAATAACGAAGTTTATGAATATATAAAATTATTATATTCCACAATGAATTTTGATTGTGGAATACACTTTTCTGAACCATGCACAAAGTGTCCTTGTTATTCCACAGATGAAAAACATCATTGTTTATATTTATATATATGTTTTCAATTTAATATTATGAAAACAAACACTATCGGATGTGTTAATTATTCTCCAGAAGAATTTGTGGAAGCAGTGAAAGAAATAACGAAACAGGTAAACCAATATGATTATAATGGTATTATTTTAAAAAAAGTTGTCGATACTTTAAAAAATTATCCGATGTGATACAATGTTAAATCAAGAAGTTACTGAACAAATAGAAGCATTATATTCTTGTATCGAACTTCGATGTCCATCAGTGAGTTGTGAAAAATGTCCATGCTTCATAAGTAACTCTTATACATTTTGTTTTTATATATATATTAGAAATGAGTTTAATATTAAGAGCATTTTAGAAAATAATATAATAGAATATTCTCCTAAAGAGTTTATAAATGCTATTTTTGATATAACTGATTTTGTTTGTCCAGTAAATGATTGTGAAAATTGCATACATATGAAAAATTCAATTAATGGTTTTAATTGTTTATATAATATTGTTAGTTATTTAAAAAATAAGATGTGATATTATGGCATGTTTTAATCACTACTGCAATTTTTGTAAAGATAGTAAAAAGTGTGATATAAAATATGATAGAGATAAATGTGGTTTTTTAAATGAATGTACTATTGCAATAAATGATACAGAAAAAGATATAATCATTTCACAGTTGGGACTTTTAGTTAATAATATTCCTTCTGAAGAAGTTGGTAAATTAATTTATAAATTTTTTTATGAAAAAATATCATGTGGAACATCAGATATTATTGTCAAAACACTTATAAAAGAAATGAAAAAAAGTAAAGATTGGAAAAGAATGATTGAGGAATGTTAATGACTTATTACGCATATATTACGAGAATTGTTAATGTAAGGAAACATCCGAATGCAGACAGGCTCCTTCTTGGAGAATGTTTTAATAATCAAGTTGTGGTAGGACTTGATACTAAAGAAGGCGAACTAGGAATTTATTTCCCAAGTGATGGTAGAATTTCAATCGAATTTCTAAAAGCAAACAATCAATTAAGTTATATTGATGAAGTTACAAAAGAACGTAAAGGCGGATTCTTTAGCGAGAATGGTAAAGTCAGGACGCAGAAATTCAGGAAAGAACGTTCAGATGGTTTCTTTTGTCCTCTTTCATATCTTTATTATACAGGAGTAGATTATAATACTCTTATAGAAGGACTCAAATTTACTGAAATTAATGGTCATGAAATTTGTAAAAAATATACAAATACTGTTGAAAAGTCCTCAAACCCCAAACCATATAAGGTTGTAAGAATCAAATATCCACAGTTTGCCGAACACAAAGATACCGAACAACTTGTTTATAATCTTGATAAAATTCCAAAAGGAGCATGTCTTTATATTACTGAAAAACTGCACGGGACTTCTGGCAGAACTTCTAATACACTTGTCACACAACTTCCTTGGTATGGAAGAATTATCAATTCGCTCTTTAAACGCACAATTATTGAACCTAAACCAATTGGATATAAATATGTCTCTGGAACCCGCCGTGTAACAATTGCCGATATGGATTCGTATGGTGGCGGATTTGATAAAGCAGACAAGAATTATCGTGTTCCTGCACACAATCTGTTTGTTGGAAAACTCCATGAAGGAGAGACGGTTTATTATGAGATTGTTGGTTGGAGCACAGATACAAAGCCGATTATGAATCGCTGTGATAATCGTAAACTTGAAGATAAAGAGTTTGTAAAACAATATGGTAAAGAGACTGTGTTTTCTTATAATCAGCCAGAAGGCACAAGTGAAGTTTATGTTTATCGTATCACACACACCGATGCTGATGGTTGGGTTAAAGATTATACTTGGCAAGAAATTAGATCACGATGCAGAGAACTTGATGTAAAAACTGTCCCACTTCTTACAGTAATCGTATATGATGAAGATTCAGAAAAACTAATCAATCTTCTTGAAAATGAAAAAGGAACGGGGTATGCGCAAGGGGCATCAACACTGTGCGATAAGCACATTCGAGAGGGCGTTGTGGTTCGCATTAATTCCTCCAAATGGGAAGCGTGGAAGTTTAAGAGTTTTGAGTTTAAAGTTCTTGAAGATATAATCAAATTATCAGGTGCAAAAGATACGGAGGAAGAATCATAATGTTTAAACTTTTGTTTCCAAATGGTAAATTTTCAAATGGTAAAACTCCTGAACACTCAAAATATTATACTGATAAAGCAAATAATTATGTTAATAATGGAGTAATATTTTTTACTTCAGAATTTGGAAAAATATGGAAAAGAGAAAAAGAATTAAAAAGATATATTGAAACTTTAGAACATTATGATTATTCTTTACATCGTTTTATTTTAGATAAAGATAAGATCGAAGATTCTATTATTATTGAATATGAAATTGTAGAAAAGAAAAGATATACAGTAAAGGAGTTTATGGAGAAGAATAATGATTAGAAAATTTGAAATTATTTTGGATGTAGATAAGAAATTCTGTTCGGCAAATGTCGAAGAAGCATTAGATACTTATCTTGATAATGTTTATGATGGTACTTATATTGAAATATCCGAAATTAAAGAAACTACAAAAGGTAGTGAAAATTTAATTAGAACTATTGATTAAAATCAATTCTAATGCCCCAAACAATATTATTTGTTTCTAATAGAAGCAATGCATGAAAAATATGCACAAGTGTTCATAATTGATGTGATGTTTCTTTAAAATGCTCTTTTGATAATAAAAATAACATTTATAGGTGTAAAATATGGATTATAAAGAAATGGAAGATATGAAAAATGAAAAAGGTGAAATTCCTGACTTTTTTGAAATCGTTAAGAAAGATTTGGGAATAGAGAATAATCCAAAAGCAGATGTTCTTATGAGAATCGCGTGGGAACAGGGGCATGCGTATGGATATTATGAAGTATATTTATGTGCATGTGAATTAATGGAATTGATAACATGAAATGTAGTCAATGTGCTGAAAAAATCAGATGCAATACTACAAAGGAGAAGTGTATGTTTAAACCAGAACCAGAAGAAGATGAGAATGTAAAGAAGCACGATGAAGATAATGCAATTAAAAATAAATTTTGGTGATTTAAATGTATTGTAATTGGGTTCAAATTGAGGTTGATGAAAACACAATGCCGGATACTTGTCGCGATCATATCGCAGATGGTAAATGTATGCGCTGTGAAATGTCGCCACAGTTAGATTATGGAATGAAGCCTTCTGAACTATTGCGTAATATTCAGGTGTAATAATGGACTTTACTAAAAAAATTGAAGAAGTGAAGAAAGCAAAATCGTATCGTGGTAAGAAAGAACTTATTGCACATTTAGAAGGAAAAAATATCACACGTTCGCAGGCGATGGTTAGCAAATGTTTCGACTGTATGGGATATTTTGCTGATGGTATTGGAGATTGTAATTCTCCTGATTGTCCAATGTATAATTATCGTCCATATAAAACAAAAAGACAATTTGACAACGCAGAAAAACCAACCCGCGTGTTGACGGAAGAACATAAAAAAGCAATGCAAAAAGGCAGGAAAAAGAATGGCAATAAAAAAGTTTAAATTTAAATGCAAGGAAGAATGTTGTAATCTTCCTTGTATATTTGAAATAACTGAACACGAAAAATATTTAAAAATAGATCCAAGACGATTGCCACAGATATTGAAAAATCTCAAGAATGTGTGTCCTCAAAATAATAATATGACAAATGAATGGGAATATATAGGAACAAAATGACAACTATAACTATTCCAATTAATCTTATAAGTAATTTATTTTTATATTGGTGTGGATTTTGTTTTATATCATTTATAATATTATTAATATGTAGTATATTAGAATTAAATCCTTATGAAACACAACTCATGTATTATGTTAATAAATTTGAATGTAATGAGAGTTTAAAATTAACTATGTTTATAATAACATATTTGTGCAGTATATGTTTATTTGCTGGTTATTTATTATTAAAAATAATAGAATTTATAATATCATTAAATATATATATTGAATTTGTATAGGGATTATTATGACTTGTATTGCAATTTCATTAGAACTTTTAAATATAATATTGGTATGTTGGTGCTCAATATGTGGTATATTATTTACTGCATTAGTAATTTTGAGTCATTATGATAAATTTCCAAAAGTTGTTGAACGATTGGAGTCTTGGATTTTTGGAAATTTTCTTGGCTTTGCGGGATTTCTAATATTTTTCTTTAGCACTTCAATATTTTATGCATATATAATTAGTTGGTTGTTGATAATTATATCAAGCATATTACCATGTGTGGTGTTTGTATGAAATGTAAAGAATGTAATAATGACGCTGAAATAGTAAAAAATGACGATGGAACATATGAATATTGGTGCGATTGTGGTTATCATGATGTAATAGTGGAGGAATAAATTGTTGAAAAAAGAATGTACAATGTGTCATAAAATAAAAAATATTTCGTTATTTACTCCAAGTAAACGAGGTAAATATGGTAGACACTGTATTTGTAGAGAATGTCGAAATTTATACGCGAGAAAAAAATTTGCAGAACATCCAGAATTAAGAAGAAAATATAAAAAAACTTATGCTGATAAATATCCAATAAAAGAATGGTGCCGTGCTGCAATTGGTTCACATAAAAGAAAAGGATATATAGTAAAATTTGGAGTTAAAGAATTATTATCAATTGCAGAAAAAACTTCTTATTGTAAATATTGTAATAATAAACTTGATTATGATACTAAATATGGTAAAAGAAAAAATATTCCTAAAGAAAATAATCCCACAATCGATAGAATAAATGGAGAAAAAATTCTAACTGTTGATAATGTAGAAATTATTTGTTGGAAATGCAATACAACAAAACTTAATAGAACAGAGGAAGAATTTTATAAGTATAGTAAACAAATTTATAATAAGTTAAAAAATAAATATGAGGTGATTAAATGAAAGTGGGGTTGGTTGGCACCGCTTGTTGTGGAAAGAGCACACTTGTAGAAGAAATTAAGAAACGCGACATTTATAAAAATCATACAATTATAGAAGAGGTTGCGGGAAGAATCCCAAAGGCGGCACGAAATAATATTAATAGTCAGTTTAGTATTCTAAAAGAACAGATCAATGAAGAAAAGAAATATAATAATTTTATTTCTGATAGAACAGTAATTGATAATTATTATTATTTTATGTATTATTATAAAGATATAAAGTGTAAATTATCCTATAGTGGAATTTATAATAATTATCACGATGCTTTTAACTATCATCTTATTACAAAACCCTATGATTGTGTATTCTTCATTGATGAATATTTTATCCTTGAAGATAATGGTATTCGTGATTTGGACGAAGATATGCAGTCATGGATTTATACTGTTATGAAAGATGGTGTAATGACACTCTGCGATATATATAATATCCCATGTATTTATGTTACTGGTGATTTAAATAAACGAATAGAAAAAATTCAAGAATCGCTTGAATCTATCTATGATCAAAAACGACTACATGATTACAAAGGAGATGAGTAAGTTTTATAAACTTATAAAACAAATACTATGTATAAAGTAAAAGAACTTTGGAAGGAACTTTTGATGGAATGTGAAAATAATAATAAAGTTACTGAAATGCAGAATGATATATTTAATTTTTGCAAACAATATTCGGGAATACAGCCAGTAAATGAACTTTATAAAAAATATAAGAAGTGTAGCAAATCTTATTTCACAGATGTAATTGGAACACGATGGAGTGTATTTAAAGAAGATAATAAATTTTGGATTGATTTTGATACACCAGTTGGTATTGAAACATGGAAAACAATGGAACCTTTTTCGTAAATTTTTTTAAAGAATGGAAAGATGAAGATGCTTATGATCTTGGCTTCTTTGTAAAGCAGGGAATCCCTTATAATTCGGCGCAATATTATTTAAGGATCGAGACTTATAAAGGCACACTGTGTTGTGTTAAAGTTAAAAATAAAACTTATTATATGAAACGTCGTTGGTATGAGAATTTCAAAATATTTGAAAAATTGGATTATGTGAAGGTAATTTAAATGAGTAGAACTTTCCGAAGATCAAAGGAACATGGGAAGAAAGTTTCTGATAAAGATAATAACGAATTTTGGATTAAACACGATTCAACCGAAATTAGACACGATTTAAATCAAAGTAACAAAGCATCCGAAAAAAGTTATTTCAAAAAATATAGAGAAACGAAGTATAACCAACCGCCAAAAAGTAGAGGTGGAATGTGGTAATAAATTCTCCAAAAATAAATAAAATTTATTCTAATATTTATACTGAATTGAAACGAGCAATGACTATTCATCCAGAACCAATGCACAATGCACACGAAGGGTTTGCAGTTCTCCTTGAAGAAGTCGATGAATTGTGGGATGCGGTTAAAATGAAAGAATCTCCGGAGCGGAATACAAAGATTAATGAAGAAGCCGAGCATGTTGCTGTAATAGCTATAAGATTACTTTATGAAGTGGATGTAAAATGATAACAGCGGCAATTGTTTTGGGAGTGATTTTTTGTTTAATTGGACTTATTATCGGATTACTTGCAGTTATATTGATTGATGTATTATTTCATCATGATGATTTTAATATATGTTTTTATATAGCAATTCTGTTTGGCACAATAGGGGTTATTGGCGGTGCATTTTGCCAACCATATGAAATTTCGGAACCAATTCTTTCAATAGAAGATTCTGCTTTTACAAATGGGGGGTTTATTTTGGGTTCTGGTTCTATTGATGAAAAACCTGTATTTGTTTATTATGCTGGAACTAATGACGAATATTCTTTAAAATATGTTTATAGTAGATATACATCAATTAAAGAATGTAGTAATGTCACACCACATATCATTAAATATTATGATGATATGCGGAGTGTAGATAAAATAGAAATTTATGTTCCAAAAGGCACACGAATTAATACAGGTTATAAATTGGATGGTGTAAAATGAATGACAGCACAGCAGAAATTAAATGCAATGCGCCGTTTGAGAAAATTTAAAGAAATTAAAGAAAAATATCCTCAATTAAACGATATTTTTATTTATTTATACATTAAAAGTAGAAACCTTTAATATCTTTTAAAACAAATACTATATAGCGCGTGAATAGGGAAGATAGACAAACCCGATGCACTTAAGATGCATTCTCGTAGGAGTTCACAGGTGCAATGCCTGTTTCACGCATCAGGTTTAGACTTTAATGAATTTTCTAGATAAATTCTACCTAATCGGTAATGGATTACTGGTGTAATTTGGTTAGCACACCTGCATCAGCAGGGAGTACAGTTCAAATCTGTACCATTATTAAAAAAGTCATATATATGTATTTTGCGCGAGTAGCATATATAGTAGTGCATTCTGCTTATAACGGAAAGAATTAAGGTGCAAGTCCTTTCTCGCGTATTTCTCGTTGCGAGTCTGTAGTAATATCCGCAGGAGATAATAGTGTATTATTATCAACAATATATTGCCTATGCACAGGTAATATATGCGAGAATCATATATTGTCATTGGAGCAGTAATGGAACTGCGCCTGCCTTGTAAGCAGGAGTTAATGGGTTCAATCCCCATCAATGACTTCCCGTTAGCGTGGCTACGTAAGTCTTATATTCATATAGCGCGTATGAAATAAGAGCGGGTTATATATTCGCTATTGTTAGATTAGACGTTTGTTATACTTGCGAGAGTGTTTGTCTATTCTCTCCATCTGACGATAGTTGTGGTGCTTACATTAATCGAGGTAAGTTAAATGGGATACGTTGAACTTCCATCAGCCACTTATGTAAATAAGAAAAATTAACAGTGGAGATTTCCATACGTGGTTTTCAAATAATAATCTCCCAACTATTGGTGTAAAAATGTCTGTAAATGAGTATATTGATAAGTTAGTTTCAACTGGAATGGAACGTGAAAAAGCACAGCAGAAAGTAAATGGTATTATTGCTAAAATTACGGAAAAGAAAGGAAATGTTTCAGATTCCGAAATTGAAGGACTCATTTCTGCTGCTTTAAATAAAATTACCGCACGAAAGGGAGAACGTTATAAAGGTATTTGTGTGGGATTTGTAGAAAAACGCGATTTAAATAAATCATATGGAGACGACACACTCGCATATTTCAATAACGAAAAGACCAAATCCCGTGTAATTGTTACAGAACAGAATCCCGATGGATATAAAGACGAGAAAGGAAACATTTATGGAGTTTCAATCAATCCAGATGGGGTAGCAACTCCTCTTGATATGAGGGAATTTCTGGACGTAAATAAGAAGTTTCCAAATCGTGGATTCAAGAAAGGACTTAAACCGCGTTTTCAGCGCACTGCATATTTCCTCATTGAAGATAAAATTGTAGTTGCGCGAGGTAATATTGATCCAATCGCTGGCGCAGAATATTATATTTATGGAAAGAAAAATGAGTATAAAGGAACCACATATTTAAATATTGGTTCTTCTGGTATTCAGAAAACAGCATCAATTACAAATTCTGAACTTTGGGATGCAATTTATAAGTTTGCAGAAAAATCTGACTTTGCAATTCCTCTTGAAGATGCAGGAAAAATTGCACCATATGATGTAAAACTTATTAATGGTTATATTAAAAATATGGGAATTTCATCTAATGGAAAGCGTTGGGTTGTATTTGAAAATGACGAATGCCCGAAAGGACAGTTTGGATTTGCGGCTAATGATGATGCTGATGCAAGTCTTGAATTAACGCAGGTTGGCAATGAAGTATTCGCGCTTGTGCAGGGTATGAAACCCGACCCTACAAGAGATTCAAAAGCAGTTCGTGTGCTTTCAGTAATTAATAATCCTGCAAGTTCAGCCAATGCAGAACTTATTAATGATCTTGAAGTATATATTGAAGGAGATTAATAATTTTTGGTGAATTATAGATATTGATGAAGCATTTGATATTCTTGAAAAAGTTAAAAACAATCAATATAAAATTGGTAGAGAACTTGTATTAAAATTGGTGAATGACAATGGCATTAACGAAAAAGATTGATGAATTACCACCACTGAATGTTTCAGAAACAGGAAAAATGACTATCCACAAAGCACAGCGCAAACAGGCTAAAATGCGTTTGGGTATTTGTGGAACATCTGGGACAGGAAAAACATATGGTGCACTTCTTGTTGCTAGAGGACTCGGAGAAAAAATTTTATTAGTAGATACAGAAAGTGGTTCTGGTGATCTTTATGCGGGAGTTGTAGAATATGATGTTCTTCCATTAGAAGCACCTTATACTATTGAAAAATATATTCAAGCAATAGAAATGGGTGAACAGAGCGGATATGATGTAATTATTCTTGATAGTATTTCCCATGCATGGGCTGGAAGTGGTGGATTACTCGAACGTCAAAATCAAGAAACCGCACGTTCTGGTAATAGTTATCAAAGTTGGGCAAAAATAACCCCCCTTCACACGAAATTTGTGGATAAAATGCTTGCTACAAAATGTCATTTGATTGCAACAATGCGTTCAAAACCCGAATACGCAATTGATAAAGATGCAACGGGAAGAACTATAATTCGTAAATTAGGTTTAGCCCCAATTCAGCGCGAAGGACTTGACCACGAAATGACAATTGTATTTGATATAGACTCTGAACATAATGCATATCCATCAAAAGATAGGACTGGACTTTTTGATGGTAAGTCAGTTAAATTATCAGAAGATGTGGGAAAAACTATTAAAAAGTGGTTAGATGGAAGTTAAATTTTGTTCTGGTGAATTTTGTGATTATAGGTTAATTATTCCAAAATGTGCCATAATTGAACAATCTGAAGGAAAATTGCTTTGGTTAGATCAACGAATTAATAAATTAGAATCCAAAATTGAAAAATTAGAAAATAGTTCGCATAAACATTGGTATAAGTGATAAAATGACAGTTTACATATGGGAATCAATCACATGGAAATATATTCATGGCTCACCGACAATTTTAATATTTGCACGGGAACAGGATACAAAGAAACTTCGCACTATAACAATTCGTGGTTTTAAGCCCCATATGTATATTGAAGATAAAAGAGGCACGGAATTAAATTGCTTTGGTGTGCCAATATCGCGCATTGATTGTTTAAATCCAATAGATTTGCAAAAGAAACGCGAACAATATAAAGCACAGAACATTGCCACCTTTGATTCAGATATAGCATATGAAATGCAATATCTATTAGATAATAAAATAACATATGCATTTAATGAGAAAATGCAACCAGTAGAAATCACAACCCCATTAATGCCCCGTGTGTGTTATTTTGATATTGAAGTTAATATTCCTGTGGGAGAACAAATCGATGAAGAAAAAAATAAATATCCAATTGTTGCAATATCCACACTTGATTCTTATAATGGAGAAGGCAAAGTATTTACTATTGGCGATAAAAAGGTTCATAATAAACAAGTGCCTTGCCATGATGAGCAGGGACTAATAACAGAATTTTTTAAATATATTAAAGAGTCCAATCCTGATATTATTGCTGGCTGGAATAGTATTGATTTTGATATGCCATATATTTTAGGGAGGGCGCGGATTTATAATATATCTACAAAACCACTATCACGCACAGATATGGAGATCGAGAAACCCGATAGATTATCAGGGCGTGTGCATATGGATATGATGGTTTATTTCAAAGATTGGAGTAAACCGCTTGGTCAATTTCCAAGTTATGGTTTAAAATATATTTCAAAACATTTTGCGGGATTTGAATACGAAGCCTTTGGTGCAAAGATTCAAACTTTAATTGCTAATAATGATTGGAATACATTAGTTGAATATAACTTTAATGATGTTCTTGCGCTCCAAAAAATTGATGTTAAAGCAAATTTAGTTGGGTATCACGAAAATCTTCGCAGATTGTGTGGAATTAAATTTGAAAGCACAATTAAAAGAACACATATTGTTGAAACTCTTTTAATGCGGCATGGAATTAAACCAATGCCACATAGAAAGAAACATAATGCAAAAGGAATCGAAGGCGGTTATGTAAAACAACCAACAATGGGTATAAAAAATAACGTAGCAACTTTAGATGCTAAATCTCTTTATCCTTCTATTATTATTGCTAAAAACATCAGTCCCGACGTAGATTTCATGATTCCGAAAGTAATTACGTTTATTTTAAATGAACGAGAAAAATATCGTAAATTAAAATTAGAAGGTAAAGCAACAGAAATAGATAAAATTACAGAACAATCTTTAAAATTTATAGCAAATGCTCATTATGGTGTGATCGCCAGTCCATATTTTAAACTATTTGATGAAAATTGTGCAGCAGAAATTACCCAAACCGGACGTGAAATAGTTAAAGGTATGAGTAAATTTATTGAAGAGAAAGGATATAAAGTTTGCTATAACGACACAGATAGTACATTTATAGAAAATATTAATTCCGTTGAAGAAGCAAAACAATTAGAATCTGATGTAAATAATTATTTAAAACAATGGGCTAAAGGTTATAATATTAAAGATGAATTCGCGCCAATAGTCAAATTTGAAAAATATTACAAAAGATTATTTTTCAAAAAGCGAACATCTGGTGAAGAAGCAGCACGTAAGAAATATGCAGGTCGATTAATTTGGAAAGATGGTAAAGATGTAGAAGATATTGATTATACAGGAATTGAGATTAAACGTTCTGATACTGCACCATATACAAAAGAAATAATGGAAGATTTCTTTAAAGAACTTCTTATAAACGGAGATGAACAAAAAGCAATCAATGTTGTTAAGAAAGCATATAAAGATTTATCTTCTGGAAATATTAAAGCACATCAGATAGCAATTCCTAAAGCAATTCATTCTTTTGGTGTGGAGTCAGCACATATTAAAGGCACCCGTAATGGTGCTGAATTATTAGGAATAAGATTTGATTTGTCAAAGAAACCAAAATTATTATATTGTGTCTCTCCTTATAAAGAAATATGTATTGAGGATGATACACCAGAAGAATTAATTAAAGAAAAAATAACTATTGATTACTTTAAAATGGCAGATAGGCTGATTACACAGAAAATGAAAAGTCTTATTGAAAGTCTTGGCTATTCATGGGATTGTGTTATTTGTGGACAAACAACATTTGGAGACGATTTATGGAATTAGAAATATTTAAAAATTTAACAAGTTTTGTGGTAGAACAGCACGGAGATTCATTCGTGTGTGAATTGGAAAATGAATCAGGAGCAATTAAAACCTATGAAGCAGAAAATATTTCTGGCAGTATCTATTGTAATGATAACCTTCTTGGTGGTTTTGACGATCCTGTTGCTTTTGAAATTTATGTAGGGACACAGATCAATTCAATTACTGTTGATAGAGCAGATAAAGATGGTAGTATTTATTTCGAGATTTATATTGGTGTAAAAAATGTATGAAGTTTATGCAGATTCTATTGCACGGGCACACAGTGAAGCAGTTGCGCGTGTGATTGAGTTTGGAGAAAAAGTTATTACTGAAAATGGTAAAGAAACACTTGAACTCCAGTCGCCACTTGCAATAACTGTTACACACCCAAATATTGCACCATTCAGACACAATGAATATAAATATTCACAACGTATGTTGGATGAATATGTGCCTGAAATTACAACAGAATTTAATAAAGGATTTTCTTATACTTATGGAGAACGACTACATAAATATAATGGGAGTCTTGATCAGATAGCAATAATTATAGATAAATTACAAAGGGCACCAAATAGTCGTCGTGCAATCGCTATTACATGGACGCCATTTGTTGATGCATTCAGCGATGAACCACCCTGCCTTCAGAATGTTCAATTTATTAATCGTTTTGGAGAATTAAATATGATTGCTATGTTTAGAAGCAATGATATTTGTCAGGCTTGGGGAGCAAATGCATATGGACTAATGAGGTTACAAGAACATGTAGCAGAATTAATTAAAGTTAAAATTGGAACATTGACAACAATCTCGAATTGTGCTCATGTCTATGAATCTGATTTACAGGATGCAAAGAGGATTGCTTATTTATGAAATCTGCACCATTTACCGATGAAGAAATTAAACATATAAATGAATATCAGTGTGCAGCATATATGCATCCCTTGACATGTACCTGTGGAAATCATATTAGATTAATAGCAACAAAAGATGGTTTGATTTGTTCAAACTGTGGTAGATTACAGACATGGGTTCATGAATGGATTGCTAATGGGAGTTGGAAAATTTAGACTCTTATTTATAAAACAATGGCTTGTCCGTTGAACAGGGAATATTAAATATTTCCATTTTGTAAATAAGGAGTTTGTGAAGAATTGCGTCTCTCTAAATCAATGGTCACTTCGTTTTGCTTTTGTCCCAATAAATTCTATATGTCTTATATTAAGAAAGTAAGACTTCCACCAACACGGGCAATGACAAGTGGCACAAAAATGCACAGTTTGTTTGAAAAGTTCTTTGATAAATATGAAACTGAAGAACCAAAAGATTGGTTAAATTTATTTCCAATTGAGTCGCTTGATAAAGATGAACAAGAACAATGTAAGTATTTTGTAGAGCAGGAGCGATTTAGATATGATGATTTAGTAAAGAAAAATCGCGTAGATGAATTTATACCACTTGCACGGGAAATTAGAATTGATTCCGATGCTCTGGATTTAAAGGGCTATATTGATCGTGTTGACATTAAAGAAAAAGGAAAAGAAGTCACACTGGTTGAATATAAAACAGGCAATGTGGTTAATCTGTCAAGTATCCGCAGCGAACTCTCATTTTATAGATTGCTTTGGGATGAAAAATATGGCGACAAAGGAAAAACAACACAGTTTTTGCTGATTAATCCTAGACGCGGCGTCTATCAGTATATGAAATCATATAACAAATCTCTTAAGGCAATGGAAAATAAAATTGAGAAACTTCGTTGTGCAATAGAAAATAACGACTTTCCAAAAATGCCATTTGATAAGAAATGTGCAGTTTGTGGAATGTGTAGATATGTGGAGGAAAATAATGTCGGTGTATGAATATGAAATTTGGGTAGATAATTGTCCGCGTGGTAAAAATAATCTCATCTCAATTTTTGTAAACAATAAAGAATATCTTTATGAGAAACCAGATGAGAATTTCGAGATTTATCTTAATAATGGTGTCGTGATTCGCTGCTTTGATAATCGTTTTGGTATTGTTGATGCAGCAGGAAAGAACGTTCGTGTCTTTTGGGATGGCGACATAGAACATGTGACATTTAAGTCATACGTTGAATTTCAATGGGTAGTTATTATTCCAATTGAAATTAAAGATAATACAATTGCATGTATTGAAAATGAATAAATATACATATTTTTCAAACACATGCTCTAAAGATAACAAATTGTTTACAATGGAGGATTAGAATTGATGTTAATAGATAAGGTTCCACAAGAATTGCAGAAATATGCACAGTGGGTTATGTGGAGATATGAAAAAGTAAATAATAAATGGACAAAGATTCCCTTTACAACTAAAGGAACATTTGCAAGCACAACAAATCCCACTACTTGGACTACAATTACAGAAGCAATAAAAATGCTAAATGAAAGTAATTATTTTGATGGCATTGGATTTGTATTCACTGATGGAGATCCATTTATTGGTGTAGATTGGGACAATGTGATTGTTGATGGTATATTAGATTATCAGGTTCATAAGGAAGTTTTGGGCTTTGAATCTTATGCCGAATATTCGCCTTCGGGTAATGGAATCCATTGTATTTGTAAGGGCAAAATTCCCAAAGGCTCACCATGCCGAAAAGGAAATAAAGAAATTTATTCGCGTGGTAGATTCTTTACTTTTACAGGAAAACATCTGCCATTAACACCATTGAATATTTGCGAAGCCCCTGAAGGAACAATTGAAAGTTTTCTGAAGTCTTTAGAAGTTAAAAAGACACCAGTTAAGACTCTCACTTTTGAGACAAAGGAAACCAATGTTGATAAGATGAAGGATATTATTGCACGGTGTCGTATTAGCAAATATAAAGAATTATTTAATAAACTTATTGAAGGAGATATTTCAAATTTTACATCTCACAGTGAAGCGGACTTTACATTTTGTTATATTCTTGCACGACATACAAACAATGCACATGAAATTGATTTGATTTTCCGTGCATCTAAATTATATCGTTCAAAATGGGAAACCTCATATTATAGAAATAGGACTATTAATATGGCGATGACACATGCACTTGTGGCAGATATTGAAGAGTTGGTAGAAGAATGAAACCAGTTTGTCCTGAATATGATGAAACATTTGATGATGAAGATGATTATCCAATGTGTAATTTAGGACACTCACACGAAACCTGCCCTTATAAAGATACATATTGTTGCGAAATTATTGGATGGTAAAAAATATGATTATACAAGGTGATTGTTTAGAAGTAATGGGAAGAATGGAAGATAAGAGCGTGGATATGGTATTAACTGATTTGCCTTATGGTACAACACATAATTCATGGGATGAAATAATTCCATTAAACAAATTATGGGATCAATATAAAAGAATAGCAAAAGATAACGCTGCGTTTGTATTTACCTCTTCACAACCATTTACTTCTTTGTTGGGATCTTCTAACATCGAGTGGTTAAAATATGAATATATTTGGGTTAAGGATAATGCAACGGGATATCTTACGGCACATAAGATACCTATGAAAATACATGAAAGTATATTAGTGTTTTATAAAAAGTTTCCAACTTATAATCCACAGGGGTTGGTTCCTTTCAACAAAGTAGTTAGACGAGGGGGGCATGGTTCAAATTATGGAAATTCTGCTGGGTTGGAAAACATGCAGGCGTTTACCAATTATCCCAGATCAATTTTGTGTTTTTCCTATGACAAAAACAAAGTTCATCCTACACAGAAACCGGTGGCATTGTTTGAATATTTAATTAAAACATATACCAATGAGGGAGACATTGTATTAGATAATTGTTTGGGATCTGGTACAACAGCAGTTGCTTGTAAGAACTTAAATCGTATCTGCATTGGTATTGAGAAAGAAGAAAAGTATATTGAATTGGCAAAGAAAAGAGTGGGTGAAGAATGAAACGAAATAAAGATATTGAAAATATTATTAATGATCCATATTTGAAAATTATTCCTGTTGCTGCTAATCATATTATTTTAGTAAATAGTAATAATAATTATATAGATATTACATCTGATCTTTCCAATGGTGGAAAATTTTATATAGTTACAAAGCATAATGATTATGTTATTGATGAAAATGGAATTCTCGGTCGTAATATTCGTTTAGGACAGCATCATGAATAATATTTTTATATCATCTAAATCTGCCGACTGGACGACTCCGAATTGGTTATATAAACAATTAGATGATGAATTTCATTTTGAATTGGATGCTGCTTGTACAAATGAAAATTGTAAATGTCCTGATGGTTTGATTTATTATAGCGAAGAAGATAATGCTTTGACTATTAATTGGTGGAATGTTAAAGCAAAAGGAAATGGAACGTGTAAATCAATTTTTTGTAATCCTCCATATAATAATTTGGAAAAATGGATTATAAAAGGATTTGAGGCATATATACAAGGATGCACAGTTGTATTTTTACTTCCATGCACAAAATCAGATCAAGAATGGTGGCATACTTATGTAGTTTCTCATGCCGAAATAAGATATATTAAAGGACGTTTAAAATTTGGCGGTTGTAAAAATGCAGCACCATTTCCAAGTGTTGTTGTGATATTTGGAAATAAAACGGTGCCACGTAGAGGAATAGGCGCAAGTTATGATAACAAATAGGAGTTGGTATTAATGAAAGAACTTATTAAAGAAGAAGAAGTATCATATACAAAGAAATCATATAAAATCACTTGTGATATTTGTAAAAAGGAAATTCACAATGCAAGAGAATTTTGTGGAGAAGTGACAGAAGAATTTGATCAGGATGATAATTGTTCTACAACATTATGCGTGGAAGAATCACATAACGATATTGATGATTTTCATTTTGTAAATAAGTCATATCATGTGTGTCGAAACTGTTTTGAAACGGTTATTCTTCCATTCATGAAAGAAAAGACAGGAATCGAACCACATATTATTACAGAAAAGGACGATGATGAATAATGCCACACGATTATTGGATTAATGAACATAGACATTATTATTGGTTCGATGATGAGAAAAAATCAAAAGAATTTTATGATGTGGATGTTAAAATTAATAATTTAACCAAAGAAGAAAAAGAAAAATTGATTCAATTTGTTCGTGATTTGGGGAATGGTAATGTCCAGTGAGTATGTTGATAAAATTCTTAAAGAACGTTATTGTGTAGATGGGGAAAACGATTGGGATGGGATTTGTCATCGTGTGGCAAAATATATTGCAAATAGTCCAGAACAAGAAAAAGAATTTTATAATTTAATGGTTAATAAGGATTTTCTACCCAATTCGCCCACTTTGATGAATGCAGGTACAGATAATCCTATGCTCTCTGCTTGTTTTTATTTGGATGTAGAAGATTCAATTGATAGTATTTTTGATGCAAATAAAAATGCAGCAAAGATATTCGCGCGAGGGGGTGGAGTTGGTTTCAACTTTAGTAAACTTCGACCAAAAGGAAGCAAAGTAGGAAATCGCAAAGGTGTATCTTCTGGTGTAGTTTCCTTCATGGAAGTATTTAACACAATGACCGATGTTGTAAAACAAGGTGGGCTTCGGCGTGGAGCCATGATGGGATGTTTAGATATTACACATCCAGAAATTAAAGATTTTATTGTATGTAAAAACAAAGAAGGAGAACTCTCGAATTTCAATATTTCTGTAAAACTTACAGATGAATTTATGAAAAATCCAGATCCAGAAATCATGGATTTAATTATTGATGGTATTTGGAAGAATGGAGAACCGGGTATTTTATTTAAGGACACAATTGAAAAAGACAATCCTGCTCCAGAGAACGGCGAGTTGAACACAAATCCGTAAAACTCCGTGCGGATTTAAAATCGCGTAAATTGCTGGAACACCCTAAAGTATTTCTAACTACAACGCAATCAGAAATGATAAACGTGAATGTTTTAAAAATAGAAATAATTGGGCAATCAGCAGCCAAGCATCCCAATGAGATGAAGGTTCAGAGACTATAGACGCGACATTGATGATATAGTCCGATCTCATATGAAAGTATGAGAGTGCGACAGAAATGATCGCACCTGCAACGAAGCATTGTTGCTGTAACAAAATGCCTCACTACAAGGCGGAGAGGCCCTCTTAACATCCGGCGAAAGTTGTAACTTGGGTAGTATCAACCTTTCAAATCATATAAAAGATGGTAAAATTGACTATATTAAATTAAAACACACGATTGAATGTGCGATTGTGTTTCTTAATAATGTAATTGATAAAAATAAATATCCACTGCCCGAAATTGCAGAAGCATCCAAACGCACACGAAAGATTGGATTGGGTATTATGGGATTCCATGATGCATTAATCAAAATGGGAATTCCATATAATAGTCAAAATGCATTAGATCAAGCACAACAGATAATGATGTTTATTGCTGAACATTCTTATAGAGTGTCAAGAGAACTTGGTAAAAATCCAAATATTATTCATAATCGAATGAATGCTTCTCTTAATTCTATAGCACCGACTGGCACGATTAGTCTTATTGCGGGGGTTTCTTCTGGTATCGAACCTGTATTTAATTGGGTTTATACACGTCATGATACATTGGGAGATCATTATATTGTGCATCCGTTATTTGATGCTGCACTGCGAAAAGAACTTGAATCCAGAAATCTTCGTCCAGAAGGACAATTTCAAAAAGCATATGATTCTGTAATTAAACATTGTCATGAAAAAGGCACAATTCAGGATTTAGAAAATTTACCAAGAACATTTAGAATACTCTTTGAAAATGCAATGGATATTTCACCACATCAGCACGTTTATATGCAGGCAGCATTTCAGAGATTTGTAGATATGTCTATTAGTAAAACAATCAATCTCCCGAATCATGCCACTAAAGAACAAATTAAAACTATAATTGAACTTGCATGGCAACAGGGCTGCAAAGGACTTACAATTTATAGGAATGGCAGTAGAGAAAATGAAGTTCTGGCATTAAAGAAACCCGAACCAGTTAAAATTTCTGAATGTTTTAAAGATATTCCAGAAAAGCGACCAAGAACGCTCAAATGTTCCGAGCGTGTAAAGGTTAAAACAGGTTGTGGTAATCTTTATATTGTTATGGGATTTAAAGATAATAAACCGTATGAAATTTGTATTCAAAATACAGATGGTGGTTGTGACTCTTTATTAAAAGCATTGTCTAATCACATTTGTTTAGAAATGCGACATGGAGTTCCTATAAGTGAGATTGTAAAAACATGTCGTGAAATAACATGTAGTAATGCTTATCATCAATTTAAACTTGGAAAATGTGATGGTAAGTCTTGTGCAGATATTATTGGAAGAAGTATTGAGGAGATGATTATCACTGATAACTCTCCGATATTATCGCAAAACAACGATATATCTATTGAAACACACGGGACAATAGATGAACATGGAAATATAAAATTTGAATTATGTCCAGAATGTGGAATGAACATTGTTAAAGAATCGGGCTGTAAGGTGTGTAAATCGTGTGGTTGGAGTAAATGTAATTAAGGAGAAAGAGATGTGAGTAAATTAAAATATTATATAATTTTATATTCATTATTAATGTGTGTTGGAATTACAATACATTATTTTATAATTTGGATATTAGCATTTTTAAACAATGGTTCTGTCGTGGTTACTAATAATGATTATGGAGAAATGTATCCAGAACTTGCATTTTGGATTATATTATTACCGTGTATTTTTTATGGAACCTATAATATATCAATAATGATTTTAAAGGAGATGTTTCGTGGATAGAGCCAAATATGCAAAACAGAAAAGACAAGAATTGAAAGATTATATAGAACAATATAAAATAGATCATTCATGTATTCGATGTGGATGTAATGATCCCCGATGTCTGGAATTTCATCATAAAAATCCAGAAGAAAAGAAATTTTCAATATTTCATGCCGTTCACAATAGGTATTCAATTAAAAGCGTTTCAGAAGAAATAAAGAAAACCGTTGTGGTTTGTGCAAATTGTCACAGAATTATACATTATGAATGGGCTGAAGAAAATAAACATGATGAAAGGTGGGGTTAATGGCAAAGAAAACACAGGACTTTGAAGTATTTATTTTTACACAAAATAATATTCCCATTTATGCAATTGAGATTAAAGCATCAAAATCTAAAGTTAAGAATATGGTTGATGAATTTAAATATAAATATGATCTAAAGAAGTTAACTGTAGAACATATGGAATATTTTATTAATTATATTAAAACACAAGGCATTGATGTAATCGAATCTCGAAACAATATTGAGTGGGTATAATGCTTGCAATAACTATTGATAACAGAGAACCACAAGAGATCATAACATATTTAAAACGCAGACATAAAGGAAAGATTGAATTCTCAACAGCACAACTCGAAACCGGCGACTTTGTTTCAGAGCACTGTATTGTTGAGCGAAAGAAGATTGCTGATTTATATTCTTCTATAATGGATGGACGTTTTAAAAATCAATGCTGTAAAATGTCTATGCTTACAGATAAACACATCATCATTGTTGTGCATGGAAATTTGGACGAGTATATTAAAGAAATGCGTTTTAAAAGAAAGATGAATTTAAACAAGAAACTTGTAACTTCCGCATTAGGAGAAGCACAGTGTCAATATAATATGATGATAATTTGGGTAGAAGATGAACACTGTATGCTTGACACAATGATTTCTGAAATAGAATCAATTGAAGAAGGAAACTGGCAACGTCCTGCACGATGTAAACCAGAACAATTATGGGCGCGATTGTTGGGAATTAATATCAAGCAATTAAATGAATTACAAACTGTATGCAAGACAAAAAGTCCGATTGGAATTGCAAAATGTTCTAAAACAACATTAATGTCAGTAAAAGGAATTGGAGAAGTTAAAGCAAAATATATATTAGGAGTTTTGAATGGAAAATAAAATTATTGGTGGTGGAACACTAAAAGGAAAAGAAGTAATTATTTTTAAAAATATGAATACTAATGAAATCAAGGTCTGCAATAAAGAGGAATACAATAATGACGATTTATACTGATGCAATGGACGAGTTAGCAGAACGCGGGGTTTATAAAAGAGAAATCTATGCTCCTTTTTATATTGCTTCATTTGCTTTACATAATTTTAATTTAAATAATCAGAAGCGTAAGTTTCACTATGTAAGTAAATCATTGCCAAATAACAGATTGCATATATTATTTTGTAGTCCAGCAGGTTATATGAAGTCTTATTTTCTGCGACAAATGGCAGGAGACGATTATGCAATTTTTCGTGGTTCAGGTACAAAAATTGGCTATGAACAGGAAATGACGAGTCCCGCATTCACTGGAACTGCCTCTACAAATAATGGCACAAAAACCCGATATGTTGGTGCTGCTGAAGAATACAGTGATGGTTTAATGCTTATCGATGAATTTAAGGGTTTGACAGATGCATTGGGGAGTCAGGGAAATGGACAGATGGAGAGTCAGTTACTTGCTGCACTTGATTCCGGTCAGATTGTGAAACGTTTGAGCAATGAACGCATCGAATATAAAACTAAATTAACACTTTGGACAGGCATTCAGCCAACTGTACTCAATATCAGTAGTGGACTTGGGCGCAGACTTAATTATATGTTATTTATTCCTACACGAAAAGACAATGAAATGCTTCTTGATATTCAGCGTTCACAGCAAGGAATGAAACCAGATGAACTTGCAATGAAAAAACTCTGGAATCGTCAGAATAGTTGGATTGGGGAATTAAATAAAATAGAAAAAATTACATTTTCTCCTGAAATTTGGGATGAATATAAAAAAGCAAAAATTTATTCTTATGAAACAACGTTTTATAATAATCTTTTACTCGGAATGACTCTTGCACAGAATGATATTGAGCGCGAAATTTATGTTGAACTAAAAGATCCTAACACAAAAGCAGTTTTTGAACATGAAAAGGAATGGAGAAAGAAGATCAATCAGGGTGTAACATATGTGCAGATGATGAGTATTTTGCATAACATGGGTGGTTCTGTTGAACTTGCGACATTATATGATGAATGCACAATGATTGGATTAAATATTGCACAGGTAACCGATTTGATTACTGATATGATTCGCTATGGGCTTATTCAGAAACGCGGAAATAAGATTGAGGTTTATAAGAAATGAATTATAAAATAATATCTGGAGGACAGACGGGTGCAGATCAAGGTGGTTTAAAAGGAGCAAAGGAATCTGGTTTTGAAACGGGTGGATGGGCACCATATAAATTTTTAACAGAAATTGGATACAACAAAGATTTAAAATTAATATATAATTTAAAAGATTCTTATAAAGGTTATAAAGATAGAACATATATGAATGTTAGAGATTCTGATATAACACTTTGGTTTGGAAATACAGATTCTAGTGGGTATTATGCAACAAAAAAAGCTTGTTTAAAAAATAAAAAACAAATCATTGTTATAAAAGAACATATGCCATGTGATATTGCACGTATTTTGAAAAAAAATAAATCGTATATAATAAATATAGCTGGAAACAGAGAATCCCATAATGCGGGAATTCAAGAACGTGTAAGAATATTTATTAAAGAATTGTGTCGTGAATTAATATGATTCGGAAGATAACAACTAATGTAAATGATGATTTATTTAAAGAAGCAAAACGTCGGAAGATGGTAATTTCTGATATTTTAAATTCTGCTTTAAATGAAAGATTATATGGAGATGTTATTGATACTACATTATTATATAAACTCAAAAAAGAACGTTCCGAATTAATGAATAAATATTCGAGTTTAACTATTAAAGAGCAAGAAATTCAACGTAAAAAAGAAAGGCTACAATTAGAGATAGACGCACTGTCAAAAGAGATTGGGGCTATGAGCCGCGAGGAGACAGAGCGCGAACAGAGCGAAACAGCGACATTACTGCTTCGTGTTATTAATGAAATAATTCTTGATAATAATTATAATATAACTATTATTGAGAAAATAGCAGAGCAGCAGATTGCTGAAATTAAAAAAGTCATGCCTCAATTTGATCTTGCTAAACAAATTGAAGTTATAAAGAAATATAATGATTAATAATATTTTAAAAACAACGATACTAATATTGGCACAATTGTAGATATAAAAATAGACACCATATATATTTTAGTTTCTATTTGTGTTATTGAATTGCGATTATCCTGTTGCTTTTCACGCAATGCTTCTAAATTATTATCAAGACGCTCAAGTTCCTTTAATACGAGATTTCTGTATTCTATCCAATCGTCCGTCTTTGTGTCAGAGCGTTCCATAAGCACACCTATGCAATTGCATGAGAAGAAACTTCAATAAATTCTTCTCTTAATCTTCGACATTCATCTTCCTTCTGTGATAATCTTTCATGAATTTCCTTTATTTTATTTAAATAAGAGTTGGGATTATATTCACACATAATATCACATCCAAGTTGGATCTATAATATATAACCAAAGCACATCATCACTTGGCACAGAAAGAAGTTTTCCACCAGAAAAAGTTATTAAATATCTATATTTAAACATTCCCGCTGATGAGACTTGTTCAGAAGTAAAATTAAAAATTACTTTTCCATTTTCAGCATCTGTTATTACAGCAGCAGCATTTATTTTATCAGTTGTGCCATCATCCTCACGCATAATTAAATAAACACTTATAGCCGTTCTTAAATCAATAGGAGTCCCATCGCTCCATTTCAATTGATATTCGAGCGGTTGAGTATCTCCTTTTATTCGTCTATCACTCATAATCGTTCACCACCTAAAAATAATTTAGTTGCTCTTTTTACAACAATTGCTGCTGTAGTTTTAGCCGTATGAATTACTGGACGCAACCAATTTAACGATGTAGTAATTATCATACTTTCAGACAAATAACGCTTTGTTGATTTATATACAGTTCCAACAATCGAAGTCGGTTGTAATATATTTCTCGTTAATGTTACTTTTCCTTTTAAGAACACTATAGATATATTTTCAACTATATATTTATATATATATCTACCATAAACACATGTCGCTGTGATATTTTCCATTAATTCTTTAAAGAATCGTTTTGATACAGAACATGAAATCCCAATTGATTCTGTAAGATAAACATAAATATTAATAGTTGTGCTAAATATTGTATTAATATAAACAGATTGGACAATTGTTCTTGTTATTGTTTTAATTATGGAATTTGCAATTGATATAGTTTCATATAATGGTCTGTTTAGTGTTTTTGGTAAATAATCTGTTATTAATAGAGACAGTGTGTCCATTTTTCGTGTAAGTGACTTATTAACAGTATCAGATACATTTAAAATGCTATTTTGGATTATAATTATTGTTCTATTACCCATTGCACAGGCGACAGAAACAGATTCTGTGAAGTTTTTAATTGTTGCTTTAAAGAACGTTGCTGATGCCGCGATTGTATAAGTCTCTATATCAAAGTATCTCTTTATAGAATTATAACAGTGATCTGCCACATTAACGCTCTGTGTTATATATCGCGTTAGTGTTGATTTAATAGCATAATGTGTTAATGTAACAGTTTCTATTAATAATTTAACTGGACTGGAAATATATGACGTGACTAAAAATAATGCTTCTGCCATATATTTTTTAATAGTATTTGCAGTAGAAGTTGTCAACGAAATTGTTTCATTATAATATTGAGTGATATATGAACTTAACAGAAATCGTCCTTTCGATGAGTGATGATTAGATTTTATATCGCCAGTTTCACTCAAATTGTTAATAAAATATAATCTGCCAGTCTCATCAAGAACCATTTAAATCACCTTATAATATATTACTAATTATATTTAATATAGTGTCCGCATTAAGCACAAGTTCTGTTCCTGCTGAACCGGCAAACATAAATATTAATGCATTACGAGCAACATAACCCAATTCCTGTCCACCCTCATAATATTGAATTTCATCATCCCACATTGAAGGACAAGAAGTAAATTTATCCCGAAGTTTTGTATTAAATCCACTATAAAATCCACGACAGAAAATATGCCATTCACGATATGTTGAGCAAAATCCCGTTGGATCTTTTGTAAATTTACCAATAAAAGTTCCTATAAACATTCCTTCTGCACGTTCTTCTGGCGTATCATAAGGATCTTCTGGATTATATTGAATGGGTGAGTTTTCTATAATTGTTGCTGATACAGTTTCCTGTTCAGTATTTAAATCACCAACTTTAATAGAAGTCATTTTATACCTTCTTCGGAAGTTTCCGCATCTGTTCGATTAATTCAGCCACTTCGCCATAAGGCTGCGTGGTTAAATATTCAATAATATTATTAGCCAACTCCTGACTAATAACATATTCGTCTGCCATAATTTTACTCCAAGTTAATTACAAAATTTGCTTCTGAAATTGCCTGTGCAGGTTTCCAATCCACAAGACCTTCTTTTGAAAGCACGATATTGGGAATTAGACCACACACAACACGAATCTTATGTTTACCTAATTTATTTGCTTTTGCGGAATTGGGATAATGGAGAAGAATTGTGTCATAAAATCCAGAATTGGTTTCTACAGGAATATTTGTTCCCATATACATTAAAGGTTTATCATCAAAGAAAACCTGATAAACTAACTTTGTGCGCGATTCAGTGCTATATTCAAATCGTGCAATAATATTTCCCGAAGAACGGTCAAGAACTGATTTCTTAATAGTTAATTCCTGTGAAGGTTCTTTGTCACTTTCAATGGCTGTCTCGTTAAAATACATTCCTAAACATGTGACTTTCATTTTTATAACCCCAAACAATATTCAATTACATATGTGCTCTGTGAACTTGCTACCTTTGGTGTAATTGTTACAACACGCTTTGCACGCTGCACATCAAATGAGAATGTAACAGTCGCGTTTGGCGCAATATCAGCAATTGAAACATCTGCAATTCCAGCAGTTGCACCAGAATAATTGGCAAATCCGTCAATTTTATACTGAAGTGTATTTGTACTTCCAGTATTTTTAATTGCAATTAAACCAGAAGTAAAATTACGACAATCAATTGTCGTTGCTGTTCCTGCATTAACTGAAGTAAGAGTTCCAGTTGTTCCTTCGTTATAAATACTACATACTGAATCTGGCATTTAAATCACCTTATGGAATAGATTCTACAAATTCATTATAATTTTTATAATCTGTTTTAATTTCAGTTTCTTTTAATACAATTGCCTTTTCAACATCAGTCCTTTCAGTTTCGGATTTTGCAAGTGCTTGTGTTAAGAAAGTAAATTTACGATTAATTTTATTTTCCAAATCTAATGGATATTTCCAAGCAACAATTGTGGCTTTAGTTAAAGTACGTCCATAAATAAATTCATGACAACAAGTTTGCTGATAATTAGAAGGAATTGTGGTTGCTTCTGTATATTTATCAACAAAATCTATTTTAAAAGTTTCTATATTTCCACGAATATTTAAAAAACACATTTGAGTATATGGTTCTACTCCCAATTGATCATAATGATATGCTGCTTCTGTGGATATTGTTGGTGGAAATACATTATTATCATAAGTATCTCTTGGAAAATCAGAAAGATATTTCATTTCCATAATTACAAACATTTAAGTTCCTCCTATTGGGTATCCGTATGGTCGTTTCTGTGGATAAAGTTCTCCGATTGGTTTGGCAATTCCTTTCCAGATTGCGAGTTCATCGAGATAAATATTAGAATATATAGGGGTTGCCCCCTGATATGTTGCTATACGCAATACACTTGATATATCTTCCCAATTTGTTGAATCTGTAGTTGTTAATACATTAGAACCATTTTCATAAATTGTATATACAGTATCATCTCTTTCAAACACAATATTATACCATATTCCTGTCGATATCGTCCTCGCAGATGAAGACAACGTAATATCTATCGATGATGATTTATATCTGCGAAACTGCCATTTGTAAGAACCAGAAATATTGGTTAGTCTCAGTTGGTAAAAATCATCATCACTTGATAATTGTTCTACTATCGGGGCTATACTAGAAGGTAATGTGACAAAATATACCCATGCTGATATAGTCCACCGTGTTCCAAAACTCCAATCATCCGAATCAGGAATGGTTAAATAATCCCCATTTCCATCAAAATATCCACTCGTTCCACCAAACCGATAATGAGAATTGGAAAGACAAGCATTCCCATACGCAGTTACTACTTTAGGATTATTGGAAGAATCGATAAATTGTGTGGTTCCAGACTGCCCGTTAAAATGTAGAAGCAGTTTGCAGGAATCATCTACAAATGGTTCAACTTGTTCTACATGCTGTGGTCGTAACATGATTATGCTCTCCTGAATGAGTAGGGTTTATATTGAGGATAGAGTTGAGAGATTGGAATGGCAACCCCGTTCCAAATAGCGAGTTCGTCGATATATCCAGCATAATTATATGTAGTCAGGGCATCGGGACGAGCACCAACAATTACTTTTGTAGATTCAGTTGGAATAGACCCAGAAACCGCAACACCAGTCGATAATACTCCATCAGTAATAGCATATAGTGTATTTCCACTGCGTATCATGCCAATCTGGTGCCATGATGTGGTATCAGTAATTGCAGTTCCATATACATAATATGTTGAAACATCCGTTTTTATTTGAAAGAGTGGACGATTATCTGTTTCAAAATCACAACGAAACAAGTTTGTTGAACCCGATTGCAATTTTGCTAATACCCATCCCTCCGAACCTATCGAACTACGTTTAACCCATGTAACAATCGTAAAATCATTCGATCCGAAATTCCAATCATCAGAATCTGAAAGAGACAGATAATCTCCACTACCATCAAAATACATCGAATATGGATTGATTTTTTTCTGTGTGGTTGAACCAGTAGTATTTCCATATTGTGTAATAACTCGTCCATATCCACTAAAATCTTTCATTCCAGATGTGGTGGCATCGGTCGCTCGAACAAGAAGTTTTAGATGTTCTGGATATGGGATATAGTTATCATATTTATCCACTTGTTGTTTGACAGTCATATCTAAACTCCTTCACCATAAGCAAGTATATAATTGGCACAAGCAACTTGGATATTACTTGCTTGTTTTTTAATCATTATGACATACCTTCTACAATACTTGCCATTATTTTCATGGGTGTTGAAGTAGAAACTACTGAACAGATAAATCGAAGTTTATATCCATTAGGAATAATTACTTTATCTGAAACCGTATAACCATTATTTTGTGACAATGGGGTTGCAGGGGGTATAAGATAACCAATAATATTATTAGAACCATCTGTAAGTTGAACTTCAATTGTACATCCAGCAGCATACAATCCAGTTACCTGCAAAGATATTAATGCAGCATCAGACGAAGATGAATTGGTATATAAATCTGCCACTGTTGCCGCACTATAAGTTGTTTGAGTTACAATATTATAATTAATTGTCATATTATTGTCCTCCAAAAATAATTGAACGTGCTATTACATTAGGTTCATCTAATCCTCCGCCAGTTCCAGAAGCGGCAATAGTAATAGAACCATCTGCATTAGTAATTGTTATATTAGTTCCTTGGGTTAAATTAGCAAGAGAAAAAGTTCCATCTGCTTTTCCAATATATACTTTACCAGCAGCAGAACCAACACCAGTTCCAGCAAGAGTGGCATCTTTAACTGCTTTGGAAGTAGGAATTGAATTATCGTCAGTTCCTAACACAGTTGCTATATATTTTCCTATAATTGTCATTAAAGCCATTTAGGTCACCGTTAATTGTCCAACTGCATTTACTACAACCCAAGTTGTATTTGCAACTACACAGCGTAAATGCACTGAATCATATCGCGTTGTTGATGCTATTGAGCCTCCAGTTCCAGTGGTCGAAACTGCTGATAAGAACCTAATCAACTGTCCTGCATTTTGAGCAATCTTCCAACCACCAGCACCATAACCTTCGACTTCTACAAAATCACCAACTACGGCAGAAGTGGGAAGCGTGATTGTCACAAGTCCGGCATTATTAGCAATATATCGTGTTCTAATTACTGCCTGTTGTGTAGTTCCAGTAACTTCGACTACTGGAAGATTTCGGACTGTATAATCAGCAGAAGAAAGATGATAATATTGTGCAGAGATTCCACCCTGTATAGAAGCAAGATCATTATGGTTTGTTGTAGCAATTCCAGTAAATGTTATTGCAAATGCTGATGAAGTTTCTAATATAGTTGTTGCATTTTTAAGAACGATAATACGTCCAACTAATATACCCATTCCTGTAATAGCAGGTGGCTGTGAAGCAGGAATTGTGGAATTTCTTGCATTTGCAGCAGATGTATATGAAGCCTGACCATATTGAATATGCACAGAGCCATCAGAGAGAATATACACCCAATGAACGCCATAATCTCCTGCTGCAAGGGCTGTTAATGTTCCTGTATTATTATCATAATTCTGATTATCAATGGATGTTTGAGAAGTTACTTGTGTCCATCCACCAGAACCATTACGATACCAATAAGTAAAAGTTCCACCAGTATTTGAATCCCACGCAGCCGTTGTAATTTTATCATAATTTGAGAAAAACACACCAGCAGAAATATTAGGCTTTAACGTTGCTGCTGTAAATGAAAGAACAGCACCAGAACTATGATCTAAACGTCGTAAAGTCTGAATACGATATAAATCTTTAACTGTATGGTTACGTATTCGCTGTCCTACATTTGAAATATTTAATATAGTCCCAGATCGATATACACGACCGATAACAATTTGTGTATTAAAATTAATAGAATCATAATCTGTAGTTACTGCAAATATGGGATTTCCCGCATTATAATCAATATAAACATAATTCATTGAATTATCTGTTAATGAAATATCGGTCGCGGCAACAATACTAAATGTAAATAATTGTGCAGAATCAGAATTTGAACTTCTTACCGCTCCTTTGCCAGCCGATATATCAATCTGTCCACTTCCAGAATCACTGATAATGCACCCTTCATAAATTCCGGCACTACCAAGTTCATTATGTAAATCATTAACAGTTTGTTTGGATGCACCAATACCTTTTATAATAATATCTGTAGAATTTCTTCCGTAATTTTTGGGTGGCATTTATATTCTCCTAAAAATATTTATGCTGTAAGAGTCCATTCAAGACTAACCAGCACTTTTCCACCAGCGGTTGTTTTGGCACTGGTGAGATAATAATATCCATCTGCAAGCACAACATTATTAGTAGTGGGCGTTGCAGTCTGTCGGTCGGCAAGTGCAGCAGAAGCGGCATGAGTTATCACACCACCAGTTGAGGCACCTGTAGAGTTACCACAAGTGATTGTTCCAGCATCGGTATCAGCAAGAGCCTTCACAACTTCAGAACGAATCTTATTAATAGTAACTTTCATTGGGAAGTAAATACGATAAGTTGTCTGTTCGCCAGTCTCAAAAGACATTGGAAGAACTTCGACACCTTTAATGGTTGCTCCACCCACAACAGCAGTATCAACATAGGTTTTTACTGCCTTTTCGGTAGGAACCGCAATATCGGAATTTCCTGCCAGAGTTCCATCTGTCGAGAATTCATTAATTTCTGCACCAGTAGCACCGACCATAGCCTGTGCATTAATACGATTTACACGCGAATAAATAGCCATTTTAAACCTCTTTACTTACAATACCATCATATGATGCATAAATAGCCGATGCACCAGTATTCTTAATAGTCATATAGTTTGTATTAGTTAAATGGAAAAAATATCCCATATAACCACCAGTATTAGTATCTACTAATATTGGATTTGAACCATCTGTTCTATATACTTCTATTGTTGCTGTATTTGGAACATAAAGATTATGAATGATCCACTCTTTACCAGAAGTTGGCTGAATAGTAAGAGAACCAGCAGCAGCAATTGAAGTTGGAACAACTGTAACTGCATCTCCTACTGTCATTTAACTCACCACTTCTTTCCAAACTGCAATAAAAGTATCGCCACTAACTACGTTAATTGTAGCAAAAGACTGTCCACAAAGCATTATACCAGCAGTATCAATATCAAAAACTGCTGAATTCGTGAGCGCAAGTGTCCCAGTAATATTAAAAGTTGCAGTCTGCTGTGAACAGTTATTATATCCAACACTGCCATGATCTATTACTGTATTTACTGACTGTACACGCATTGCTTCTGCATTAAGCGTTGTGGAGTCAGCAGTTGGGGCAGTTCCAGTTCCAATTGCAACATAATCATATTTCTGATTAATTAAAGTTGCGACATCAGTAATTCCTACTTTAGTTAAAACCATTTTTCATCACCTTATTTCTCTTGTATAGTTCTTTAATCCAAACCAATACAGAATTTTACCCCAAATTGGGGCTTCTGTATATGGTGTCACCTTTTCAATTACTTTACCATTACGGACAACCATAACAGTTAAAACTTTCTTAATACGTGCTTTATCTTCCATTTTAATCTCCCAATCAATATTATTTATTATTATTAGAAACAATGTAGTCTCAAATTGCATATTTATATATTTTAATATGTATATCATTTAAAATAAACAAATTTAATTATGATTTACCAAGCGTTTGATAACTTGCAGAGAGTTTTACCGAACACTGATTTGTTGCACCAGGGGGTGTTTTAACATAAAATATTCCACCACTAGTTGCACCAGCGGCAATTTCACTTGAAAAATCATAAGTTGCATTATCAGCTAGTGTGTGTTCAGTTCCTGAAGAACCATATTTTACTATTACCGAAGATGCGGGAGTATTTGTTCCATTTGTATTATTATAAGTAGTTGTTACTGAATGAACATGTCTTGGAATTCTTTGCACACTCATCGATACATTATCATTACAATAAATATAGTTTATATAATTAACACCCACAATCCATCTTATATATAATTGTGAATTATCACTTATACCACTAAATAATGATGATAAAGAGAATGGACTAATAACTGCTCCACTTGTATTAAAAGGTAATGATAATAAAAATGGGTCACCAACAAATCCCCATGAACCATTTCCTACTTTATATTGTGTTTGAATACTAATTGATACTAAAGTATTTGTACTTGTATTACGGAAAGTACCAGTAATAGTCGCCATTCCAAATTGAAAACCATTATTCATTGTTGAACATGCAATACCAGAAGAAGAAGGAAAATATGTTATATAATCTGATAATCCTGTATTTGCTGCTGTTGTAGATGTATCAACTACTTGACTAACTTCTGATAGATATTCTGTGGTTGCTGCAACACCAGTAGAAACCTGAAAATTATCTATTTCTGATTTCAAAATAAAATTAGAAATCATTGATTTATCTTTACAAGTAAAAGAATATTCTGTCCATTTTGCTCCATTGGCTGCAACATTTTGAGAGTTTCCACCCCAAGTAGCATCAGAACCAGTAATAATTTCACCAGATACTTCAGTTAATGCTTTTCCATAAATTGAAAATACATCATCTCCATATCCATTAACTCCAATGACACACTGTGTTTGAGATAATTTCACATCATAAACTGTATAATTAGTTCCATCTATTTTAACAAGATCACAAACATCAATTGAATAATTTGGTTTTAAAGTAACATCATATCGAAGTTTTGGATTTGCAAGATTATCTAATATAGTTGCTGCCATTGAATTACATTCGTCATTTGATTTTGCATTAGTATAACGATAAGTTACACCCTTTGTTCCAGTTCCAGAAGAACCAGAATATGTATCATTATTTCCTAACACACGAACATAATTAATATTTCTTCTTACAGAATTTGAAGTTTCTACTTTTTTATTATAAGATAGTGCTGTTGCTGTAAGATCATGATTTTGAGTGCCCCAATAGACAATTTTATTTTTATTATCAAACCAAATATTTTTATTATTCATTTCTTCAATTACTTTTTGTAATGCATCACCAGCATTTAAATAATAAAAAGCAATTGTGTCTACAACCGTTGCATCTGTGGTTCCAGCAGTCCATCCAGTTCCAGTAAGAATTAAGGATACTAAAGAACTTACCGATTGTGAATTTACAACAAAATTATGGTTCGTTCCCGATACAACTTCGATATCTTTTAATTCAATTGCACGTTCTGACACAGTGAGTTTGAACCAAGTTCCTGTATGTTTTTCTTCAATTGCTTTTACATATCCCCAAAAGATTTCAGTTGCTCCTTCTTTAATTATTACATATGTATCTAGTGTAAATTTACCAGTTGTTTCTATTTCAGCATAATCATATGCTTTGAGTGAACGTTTAATAAAAGAACCTGTTGAAATAGAATAAGTATTGGTTCCATCTGTAATTGTCCAAGCCACAAAATCACCTATGAGAATACTGTTATATCATGTACCTGAATTAAAGAAAGTGAATAATCAAATCGTTGTAAATATGCACCTTTTCTAGACATTTGTATTTTATCAACATACCAATTCGTATCAGTATCTATTTCATACATATTTGTTGCATTAACATCTAATAATGCGCCATATTTCCAACTCATCATATTATTATAAGAAGTCTCATCAAATATACTTCCAGTAAGTTTAATTGATAAACCAATATCACCTAATGGAATTAATATATGATTGGCATTTGGGATTGCTTGAATTTCTTTTGAGGATTCACGCGATACATCGCAAGTTTTAACATCTAAAGATACATATGCTGTTGTTCCATGTTTATTAAAAATTACTGAAGGAGAAGCCATTAATAACTCACTCCTTGTTTAGATTTTGCTTTATTTAGTGCAGTTTCTACCTGTGATACATCCATTATATCTCCATTAATATTATAGTTATTTGTTACAGTAGATGTTGAATAACCACCAGCCATATTTTTTAATCCAGTAGTTGCAGAACCATAAGTATAATTAAATTTACCAGTCCATCCAATTAATGTATTTAATATCATACCGATTGTATCTACAAAAAATCCAAATGTATCAATAAATCCAAATATTACTGATTTTACTATATCACCAGTTTTCTGAAATTCATTAAATGCATTTACAATAGTTCCGATTACTATTACAACAATAACTGCAATTGCAGCCAATACAGCACCCAAACCAGCACCAGTTACACCCAATAATGGTGCTAATATTGCCGCAATACTTGAAATTCCTGTTAATATAGAAGATAATAATGTAAATGCTCCTCCAATTAGAGAAAGCCAAGGCAATAATATTCCTGCTGCAAGAATAATAGCAAGTAAATATTTTAATAATCCTGTTTCACCCAGAAATGATATAAATTCTGCTAATTTTGGTATTACTGGAATAATTGCAGCAATTAATTCTAAAAATGCTTTTATTAAATCTTGAATTGCCTTAACAACTTCTTTTTTACCTAATTCAGTTGCAAGGGCAGTTAAAACTTCTATAATTGATTTAGTAATTTCTGGTGTTAATGCCTTTGCAATAATTCCCTGCACAAGAGTTTGAACAACTGATAAAATACCAGTCATTGATTTCCATCCTTCTACAAATGTTTTATAATTAATACCAAGGAGACCCATTGTGTCAATGCCAGTAAATGCCTTACCTAAAGCAGCCGCTTTAATATTACCTGATAAATCAGTGAGTCCAGTAAATGCAGACATTAATGTATTTTGGAGAGTCATAAATGAAAATGAAACTCCTAATGTTGCCATCTGAACATTAAAGAATGCTTTATTTAGTGGTCGAAGTATTCTATTAGTTTTATTATACCATTTATTTTCTTTTTCTACTAATGCACGACGCTTTGTTTCTCTGTCCATTGAAGATTTAACAGCATAATTATATTTAGTTAAAGAACGTTGAGTTGCTATTAATGCCGCTTCTTGCTGTCTTTGTTTTTTAAATATATTATTAATTTCTGCTGCTTGGCGTTTATTAATAGAAGATTCTAATCTATTTAAATTTTTCTGTAAATTTGCTTCAGCAGTATTTCTACGTTTTGTTTCTGCATCTGTAGTTTTTGCTGATTTTCCTCTTTTCATTGAACCAGTCATATAATCATATGTGGTTCCACTCTTTTTAAAAGATTCAGCGACTTCTTTTTGTGCTGCTTCTAAAGTTTTACCCGTTTTCTGAAATATAGTTTTAACATTAACCATATTTCCCGGAAGTGGCTTACCAATATCGATTCTTGCTGGTCTTTTTCTATTTAATTCTTTTAATAATTGAGGAAGTTCATTTCTTCCAGCAACAATATTAACAACAATATTTGCAACATCTGTGGTAGCCATTTTAATGCCTCTTTGAATGATTCATTTGTCTTTCTTCTTCTTTTTTATATTCTGTTAAAATATATAAATCAAAAAACAATCTATCTTGCCATTCATCTTCATTATTCCATTCAAAAAAGGCAGAAGGTCTTTTACCAGTTGTTTCAGATAAGCATCCAATCATTGCACATGTTTCATGAGTTAATGACTTGAAAAAAGTTATCACCCTCGTTTGCCTCAACGAGGGATAATAACGCTGTAAATATTGCAAACTGATCTTCACCAGTAATATCTTCTACTTTAAAATCCTGTTTTGCTACAGTTTCTCCATTAGGAGTATGAGAAATAAAAATTTTTGGAAGAACTTTATCAGACCATTCGATAAATCCCTCACCAATTGCTTCTCTCTGTGCAGGAGAAAGAGAATCTTCTTCTCCACCACCAGTTACATATTTAGTAATAATACCAAAATGAATTGCACCAATTCTACCAACTGGTTTCTTTACACGAAATATACCAGATTTAGTTTTAATATCAACGTAAATTCCCATATTTAACCAACCGTAACAGTCATTGAGCCAACAATACTATAATCAATAGATTTCTCAAATTCACCAACACTTGACGATTTAAAATCAGACTTTGTATATGTTACAGGAAGAACAAAGTTACAACCCGCTGTTCCATCTGGTTTTAAACACTGGATTGTGAGAGTTCCATTACCAAGTGCATTATTGGCTGGCATTGCAGTTCCAGAATCAGAACCATAAATTGCACGATTTAATTCAGCAATCTGTTCTTCTGTAACTCCAATTGTTCCACTAATATCAGTAATACCAGTTCGTGTTAATCTATATAATTTATAATTACCAAGAACAAACTGTTCTTCATCAAGAGCACGATCTACTGTCATCGAACACGACTTTGAATATAAAGTGGTTGCTCCGAGAGTAAGTGTTGCTCTCCAAAACACAAGAGGATCTTCTGTTGGAAACGTTAATGAAGTATCATATGTTCCATTCTTTACATCTGATGCAAGCCATTCATATCTTGCTTTAACATATTCTTTTGCCTCAAATGTAAATTCTGCCGATTTGATACCAACACCACAGAAAATCTTCTCATTGGTGACAGTTCCAGTTTTTTCACCAATTGCAAAACAAACTGGCACTGGTTCACCAATCGTATATGTTCCAGCAACAGCAGGTGTTCCAAAAAGACCTGTTAATAGTGTTGCTTGTGAAACTGGACGGAAATTACTTTCTATAGTTCCACTAATCTTTAAAGCACCACCAAGAATCTGATTATAAACATAAGAATCAGTGGTTTCCTCTTTCATTGCTCCACGATCTACAGAATAATCAATAGCATTGACTTTTATTCCATCAGTTGCACCATCAGGAGCACCGCCACCACTGCCATAATCGCCAGTTTCTAACGTAGATTTTAAATATGAAACACCCATTTAAATCATCTCTGTATAACTAAATTTTAATGTAATCGTATATGCTGTTCCTTCTCTCGAAATATCAGGATTTTCAAATTTAAAATCCCTTGCTGATGGAGAACATGCAGTATCAACAACTTTAACTATTTTTGAAATTGCTTCTGCAATAGAAATAATATTATCAGAATACCAATTTATTGCATATGTTTGTTTAAAAAAATAAGAAGTTGATGTCTCTACTTCAATTTCAAAGTCCTCTATTGTTATAACAACTTCTTTTTCTCCAATAGATTCAACTGGTGATAAAGAAACTCTATAACCAATACTTTGAAGTCCAGTTTTGACATTATCAATAGTTGTCATATAAAACCTTCTTATATGATTTATAAAATACACTTTTTATATCTGGTGTAACGTTTCTTACAAAATTTTTCCACATCCTTTTACCAGTTGATGGCGAAATTCCTGGATGTTTACCAGTTTGTACCCGACAGTCCCATTTAGGATAATACATACCAGCCCAATTTTTTGATTTTGCATCAGAACTTCTAGCACCAGTAATAAACAGTAAAACTGGCAAATTTCTAATAGCACCACCAGAAGAATTATATCCTTTTGTTTTACGTCCTACTTTTATCATATGAACAATTATACTATTTTTACGTATTGATAATGTTTGTGCCTGTTGTAATAACATATCGGTTCTAAATCCACTATTACTTCTAGCATTGAAATAATGTTTACACATTAATATCCAATGATTATGAACTCTATTTTCCATTTCATTATATTTTAATTTATTTTTAGGATTTTTAAGAAATTTTTGAACTGAAGTAAATCGTTTATTTACTCGTTTAAGACTCTGCACACGAATATCAATTCTCATTTTAATCACTGAACACACTTGGAGCAGCAGCAATGGTAACTGCATAAGACTTTTCTGCCGCAGTATCATCTACAGATAAATCATCATTAATCTTAAAATCAGACATCTGACGTAAATAAATTAATGCATTGCGTCGAAGTGCAACCATTTTAATATCTGTAGATTGGGGGAGAGTACCAAGTTGGCGTTCTGCAAGTGAAGTATAATTTGTATAAGATAAATAAGCACCAAGTCTTACAAGTGCTTCTTCTTCAAAAGTATCATTAGAATAAGCATCACGCTTAATAGAATCTATATATATTTTTGCAGATTTTAAATCAATATATATCTGTTCATCACTAATTAGATTATCGGGGAGATCAGACAATATAGCCTGAACTCGTAAAATGAGGGATGGAATTATAATTGCCATATTGTTTCTCCTAATTTAATCGGTTTATCACCAAAAAATTATTTACTGGTTTAAGAATCTAAACCAGTTGTCTTAACGATATATTTAGTGGTCGAACCTCCTTTAACAGTGGGAATAATAACACTCTTAAAGTACTGGGTTAAAATAAAACCATCACCGACTCCAGCCTCACGATACTGTTCTACGCCCTGAATGGCAGAACCATCATGAGTATAATGGCACCCCATACGAGGCGTATTAACAATTGCAAGACCAGTTGTAGTTAACTGACGAGTTGGAACCAGTTTGATTGCAAACTCACGACTTACCCATGCACGAAGAGACTCCTGCACGTCACCAATCTGAAGAGGCTTTGCAGTATGTCCAAAGAGTTTTGCAGGATAGAAATATGCAATGTTATTAATTTCTGAATCCGTGATGGTAGTATTCTCAAGAATCTTACCAACTGCGTTCGCAATATCAGTTGCAGGATCAGAGCCATTAGCACCCCACTGTGCCGTTGCAGAAATAGTTTCCCCTGCACCAGCAGAAAGAGCAGTAAAGATTTCAGTATCCTTCTTCCATGCAAGACCAGAAGCAGCCGCATCAAGCGAAATCTGCATCTGTGCATTCTGAATCTGACGAGCCTTAACTTCATCATTCATGAAAATAGGAATCTGATACTTTTTAAGAGAACCCGAAATCTCAAAAGTTTTCATATTCTTGATATTTGCACGGGAACCTTCAGAGATTTCCTCTGCTTCAAGATACCAGTTTTCAGGAATAACAAACTTATAGTCAAGACCGGGTGTTGACTTCATCGGAATTGCCTGCTTTCCAGCAAGCATTTCATCTGCCTTCTGGTAGACGATTTCCTTGAGAATATTTTCAAGAGCAATATCCGAATCTGAAGAAGTTACACCAAAATTAAGTTTTTCTGTAGTCATTTTAAATCACCTTATGCACTTGCTGTATATTTATTCACACGAATTTTAATAAATCCACCAGTGCTTGCGCCCTTTGCTTCTTCAGCCTTACCAACAATCTCACCAGCAGTAGATTTCTTATCAACAGTTCCACCAGCAGTTGTTTCAAGTTCATCGTTAACTGAAATTTCTGCATTAGTAGAGAGGAGAGGAACTTCGATAATATTGCCTTCAATAAGAGGAAGCACCGCGCCCTTTACACCAGCCTGTGCAACACCAAAGGCATCATAAGTAGTACCCATAGTATAACCATCGGGCTTATCACCAGCACCACAAGTATCCATTTCACCAGCAACTGTGGTTTTCTTGACAAGAGTTCCTGCATTCGTTACGGCAGTCTTAAGAGTATAAGAAACACCCGGAGACTGAACACCTGCTAACCATCCACCTGACATATTAGTTCACCTTTATATATTTTTTATACGAAGAATCAATACCATTTTCCTTCATAAGTTTTTCAATTTTCTGTTCTTTTGATTCACCCACTGGCTGCGTCTGAATTGTTTCAGGCGGAGTTGTAGTAGGTTTATTGATAACAAACGATTCTTTAAATGCACGAAGAATATTATATCTTGTTTCAGAATCTAAATTGCTACCAATACTTTCAATACCTTTCACACCAAGATTTTTTAATTCTCCTTCAATTGAATCAATCTGATTCTTCATAATAGAATCATATTTTGATTTATAATCAACTTCAGGATCCCTTGGCATCTCTGGTGCTTTAGGTACTTCAGGAACAACAACCGGAGGAACAATCACGGATGCTGCCTCAAACGATGCGATCTTATTCTCAAGTTCTTTAATCTTCAAATCTTTAGCATCTGGTTCACTAAAATTAACACCAGTTGAAGAAACAGTTATTGGAACAAATGAATAAGATCCATTTGTCGAAGTCATAGTATAACTTGTATTTACCATATTATTTACACATCCATCATCAAACATTTCGGGAGGTTCTTTTTCAAACTCCTTATAATGTTTAACTAAATGATTATATACAGCCTTTTTATCAGCATCAGAAATATCTGCCTGATTTAAACGTGCCATTGCATTAGCAACTGCTTTCCACACAACATCATGAGTTTTAGGATCGTGATGAGGAAACTTTAAATCTCCAAAAGAAGCAGGAGGCATATTTACTGCATAAGCAAAATGAGCAGCAATTTCACGTTTTTCAGTATTAGATAATTCTTCCCAAGATTTTTCTGTAAAATCTTTTAATGCTGGTTTAGACCATGAAGAATCGGATTTATTATAATCCCAAGTATGCGTTGGTGTAGAAAACGAAACATACATTTTATTCACCGTAGTTCCTTTAATTGCTGGATTTCTAACAAAAGCAATACCAGTAATTTTACCACCAGTAATTTTCCCATCAATCTTATCTACTTCAATTTCAGGAGAAACACTATCAAAACCATCGTTTACAATACGGTCTGCTTTATCAGGATCAAACACGAAACCTTCATAGTGAATTGTATCAGTTTCTTCATCATATCCCAATTTATACATATATCCGCATGAATCACGGTCGTCATGTGTAAGATAAGATGGAGTAGAGGATTCAAAATTAGAAAAAAGAGATTTACACATTTCTGTGTTAAATGGAACTTCTCTACCTTCTCTACTCGTAAAAACACCGGGCTTAACAGTGATACCAGAAACTTTCAGAACTTTGGTGTTACGCCATACAATGGGTTCTGAAAACATTACCATAAAGCATCACCAAAAAGTTTAAATATAACTATTATATTTATATTTTTGAGTCTATTTAAACTTATTCCTTTCTATTATTAGACATTTCATCACTTCTTAAAGCATTTTGGGAAACATCTCTTGTCTTTTGTTCGTCTGACATTGGTGTATTAGGATATTCACCATCTTCAATATCAGGCATCTTCTCCGCCTGTGCAGAAGTTTCAGACGCCTTTGTTGAAACAATACTCTCACGCTGTTCATCAGTAAGAGACTTATAACCAACTTTCTGACGCAGTTCTGTTTCTGTAAATATTGGCACACTTGCCATTAATACCATCTGGCGCATATTTTCCATTTCAGAAGCAGCCATTGTGAGTTCAAGTTTCATATTTAATTTATTAACAGGGAAAGATGAATCAATTTCAAGAAGTCTCTTTCTCATTAAATCCAAGAACACAGGACGAATCTTTTCTGCAATCTGAACAACTTTACCAGATACATAATTACTAATAACAAGTTCTGATGCATATGATCCCGCACCAGTTCCATTCACACTTGATGGAGGAATATTTAATGCAGTCCAGATATGATCTTCAATCTGTTTCATTAATTCATTTGTTCCCAAATCAACATTATTTCCGCCAATACGATCAATTTTGATTGTATCTAATGAAACATATCCCTGATCTGGTGCCTGATTTGCAACTGCATCTGCATATATTTTAATGAAGGAATCTGCATCAGCCTTTGCTTTTGCACGTTTTGTAGCCCAGTCTGTTCCACTATATTTATCAAGTGAATAGACTTCTGCTTTAATTTGGTGATGATCACGCGGGAGATTACGGTATCTCCATAACACATCAAGAATCATTATTTGACGTTTCCACCAAATTGTCATTGTAGTTCTTTCGAGGGGTGAGACAGCATAGAAACCAAATGTTCGCCGTCCATAAATATCAGTAACAATCTGTGGAGTTTCTTTATATTTTACATGAATAAAAGAACCTTTACGATATGTTTTTGTATCTAATTCTTGAAGTCCACGCTCATTAAGCACAAGAATATTTGGCTGTGTCATAATAGTTGTAGAGGATGCAGAACCAAGTTGTTTCATATCTTCAATAATAGTAATATATTCTGGAGGAAGATAAGTAATTGTTCCATCTTTATTAGGAATAATATAACAATTGCCATGCCCCATTAACATTTCGGCAGTTGCTTCAAAATGATCTTTAATTTTCATTGTATTTTCTAATTCTCTTGCCGCAAGTAACATCTTTTGTTCTTTTTCATCAAGTTCATTACCCTGTTCTATATAAACCCCTTTATAAGATTGCGCCACAAGAGTTCCATATCTATCTATTGCACCAGCAACTTCAGGTTCAATCTGCATAAACTGTGAATAAATTTTGGGCGCAGACATATTTTGGAACTGCGACTGTTCTATCCAGTTACCAACAATATTCTGCACGATACTTTTTTGAGCAGCAATCTGTGTCGAACCAGTTGCCACATTAGTAATATTAGAAAAAAATGCTTTTATACGTTCAAACATGACACACGCTCTTTCATTGTATTAATATCATCACAAGTTTCTTTAACAATTTCCCATACTACAATCCTTTGTTCTGGAGTCAAATCTGGATTGCTTTCTATAATATCTTTAAAAATATCTTCTGCTACACTTTCCATATAATCACCTTAAAATGTTGTTATACTTGTAAAATTATATACTGGTTCTATTGATTCACGACTTGAAAGATACCATACAACATTTGCAACACAATCAGCGATATCTTTTCCACCAGATACTGGGTGGTCAACACGGGGCTTTGTGCCACCTTTAACTTCTAATTGTTCAAATTCAATCTTTAATTCTGTATCATAAACAACGTCAAGTTTATTGGCATCCATTAAAGATTTTACAAGATCGTAATCTTCTTTATATACAATATGCTTTTCTGTTATTAATCCCTGTAACTGTGCATCTTCAATAATATCGGGAAACATCCATACATCAAATACTAATGCATAAACATTTAAATTATTACACATCGAGTTAATAAAGTTTTTAATATCAGATGGTTTAATAATTGGTTCTCCATCTTTGCGTCTAAATTTAGTTGCCCCATCAACAATAATTTTTCCATCTTCTGTTTTATATCCCACCGCAACACCAAATGAATCATTACGCACAGCGGGATCAATTGCCATAACACGCATTTTGTTAGGTGCTGCACAGTTTGGTTCTAATAATGCATTTGGAAATTGTTTTAAATTGACTCCGCGTGGAAATTCGAGTGCATTCCACATTTCGGGCTTACAACCGTAATCTCGCCACAATGTAGGCATATCGAATTTAAATTCTTCTTCAAGTTGTTTAAATGAAATATGCGGATTTGCTTCCCATGTTGGAATTTTATAAGCAAGAGTTTTAAATGTTGTGGGATTTGCTTCCCTATCCATTTCTGCCTTTTTAATGAGAGTTGACATAATAGAAGTTGGCGACATAAGAGAAGATAATGCAAAAATATGTCCATCCATTCCTAATGTTGCAGTAGATTTAGTAAGTGCATTATAAACTTCCGTTGCTCCACGTTTTGATGTCGTCGTTTCAAATAGATCCAACTCATCCAATATAACACATTTAGATGTGGCACCTCTTCCACTAGTCGCCCAAGAACTAAATGGTTTAATTGCAAGATGCTTTGAAGGAGAGAATATTTCTTCCGATCTAAATTGTAAATCAGTCCAAGAAGTTATCCATTCAGAATTTTCTAAAATATTAGCAACATTATAGAAAACACCATCTGTTACCTGTCTTTCGGAAGGAGCGACAACAGGGATCATAATGGGTTGATTTTTTAATAATCCATAATATTCTGATGGGGAATCAAGAGTCATTATATCAAATAATTCATATGCTGCTAACATACCACCTAATGCCGTCTTGCCACTACGCATTCCCAATCCCAAAACAAGAGTTTTATAATATGGTGTCTTTTCATTAAGATATTTGTGTTTATAAAATTCCCGTGTTATTTCTGCTTGTTTTGGAAACATTTTTACATCTAATACATTTTCTATAAACCAAATAGGATCATTTTTTCCTTTAATAACTGTTTGCATATATCTCATTGCATCAGAAGAAAGATTATCTATAGATGGTAATGTTTTTATTTTATCTTTTACCATATTATTTCCCCAATAATTTGCGCTGTGTATCTATAGCATCGAGAATCTTCTTCTGACACATGGGACAGCACTGTGTAGTAACAATATTAGTAAGAGTAAGATAATTGGTTCTCATATCTAAAATGGCACGTTCGAGTTCGGCAGTCTCATCATTAGATATAACTTTGGTAATTTCACCCAAAAGTCGCAACGTTTCGCGGATTTCTTTTGTAAGAGAGGTTGCCGACCTAATTGTATCAGGAGACGTTGCATTAAAGTCCACTACATCTTCAAGCATCTTATGAAGATCAATTTCCATTTGCGATAATTGACGAATATAATAATCACGTTCGGAAACTTCTTCTTTAATCGCTGGCACGGCATTCCATGTTGGCGAATGCTGGAAAAGATGCGCCTCTACTGCCTCTTTAGACATTCCAAATTCGCGCTGTGCCTCAAGGACGCTCTTTGTGCCTTTATGAAGGGCTTCAGTCCAGCGTTGTGCTCGCCGTCCAGAACCGCACAAGGGACAGTCAGTCATCGCTAAACTCCAGCGGTTCACGGGCAGTAATATTTTCCACATCATTACAAGTCATACAACGCACCTTCACGGTATTTCCCTTATTTGTGATTTTAAAGGTTCCATGACACGCGCCATGTTTATCTAAAAATGAATTGAGTTTTTTAGAATCTAACAACATTATTATAACTTCCTTTTCACTTCTTTGGTTTTGGCTGTTTCTTTTTCTTTCCACCACACGGCATGATAATCACTCCATTTCAAACTTTAGTCTTTCGAGGCGACTCTCAATTGCTGCACGCATTTCGTCTAAGTCATCATATTCATCAGTAATTACATTAATATCATCAATTGCTTCAGAAATCAGGAAATCGCGGTCAATCACGGCATCTGCTTCCCAAAAGTCGCGACAATATTCAAGTAATTCGGGCGATGGTTCTCTTTCAAATTTTATAATAAATGATCCATCAATGACTGAAAGTTCGCACTCTATTCCTATACGATTCATAAAAGTCTCAATGTTTTTATCAGTAACAAGAAACTCATCATAGTTTTTTAAAATGTAGGATCGCATATTTATATTTATCTATTTGACTTTATTTAAATAGTTTGTTAACACAATTCTAATTCTATTTCTTGTATAAATGGTTGTTCTTGAGGATAATTATTTAATTTTGTAGGATCTGTTTCTGATAAATTTTTATTTATTTCTTCACCCAATTCTTTAGACTCACAATCTTTCCATAATTCATTGTTTTCTTTTATTAATCTTAATCTTATTTCATTCCATCTTTTTAATGCAAGTTCTTTAGTAACACAAGTATATTCATTTCGTGAACCTTCGCAATCACAAATACCAATAATATAAATTTTCATTTTAACATTCTCCAATTATATTTTCCATATCAAATTCCTGATATTCTATTTTATTTTCTTTAAGATAATTATAAATATCCGATACTGTAACATGAATTAACTTTTTACGTATCTCTGGATCTCTATCCTTTGTTTTATTAGTTATATGATTTATGTAATTTTCTCGTCTTTCTTTTTCTACTATTCTATTTTTTTCATATATTACGTTAAAGTGTTTCATTATTTGTGGAATATATTTTTCTTCAATAAGTAAACATTTGATTATTTCCCAATCTTCATAATATAATCCATTAGATATAAATATAGGTTTTAACATGAATAGTTATTTTATTTGAGATTATATATAGTTTATTTATAATATGTATATATAATAAATTATATCTTCGACGTTATCGACGTGAATGATTTGAAAAACCACTTTCCGATCCAAAAATAGTGGCTTAAATAACGACATCTATTTAAAAATTTATATTTTTCGCCATTTATATTTTTATATTATAAAGGCGATTTTTATAAAAGTAAACTAAAATAAATTAACACAAACCTATATATACTATTAGAAAATCTTCACACTTGTTATTAGTAACACTTTCTTTCCGGATTTGACTACTAATTGCTACAATACTTTTATTTTTATTTCCGGATATAATTCAATTCTCCGGCGTGATCTTCATTCTGTTGACGACTATTTACTTTTTCGCACAAATGTGCATTGAGAACCTAAAGTCTGCTCTAGATGCCTTGGCATGGCTCTAATGAGGTGCTATGATTAGACTGCCCCAAAACACACATGCCGCATTGTGCCCGGATACCATTTCGTTATTTGTCGAATTGATCATACATCTATTAACGAATATTATAATTAAGTAAATAATACATTACAATCTCTATAGTTCACTCCTGATAATCTATAGTTTATTTACAAAAGAGCATTTTAACAATAGAACCTATAGATTATGGACACTTATCCATATATTTAGTGCATTGTCTCTATTGTATTTTATTTGTTTACAATAGAACCATAGAATCGATTTTAAAAGTATAGTATAATTATACAAACTATGTGCCCGGAAAATATAGTTCGTTAATTAACGAAATTAATTTCGACACTTAAAATTCACAATTGTTAATTTAATCAAAAAGGTAGGTTTTTGGTTAAGTTTCAAAAATATTTGAAATAAATTTCACCTCGATAAACCAAATATTACTAGCAAGCATAATGTTGGATAAGGGTGATTTTTTTGAACGTTTTTGTATGCAAGTCAAGGTCGATAATCAGTATTTCTAATTTTTATTTTTTTAAAATACTGATTTGATGATACCCATATTTACTTATTTTTACTTGTTTTTATTAAAGTTTACTTGTTTTTCTATATATTATTATATAAT
>Ga0208825_1000213_pt1 | contig 58446 bp, 84 predicted proteins | sample AD_UKC113_MetaG_FD_184450 | JGI IMG/M metagenome (GOLD analysis project Ga0208825, IMG submission 184450) | Active sludge microbial communities of municipal wastewater-treating anaerobic digesters from Hong Kong - AD_UKC113_MetaG (SPAdes)... | ecosystem: Engineered > Bioreactor > Anaerobic >... | reverse complement strand
CGTTGGCTGCAATGCTAACAAAATGCGTAACAGATATTAATAATAGTTGACAACTTTTGACCTTTTCCCGGACTGCTAAATCAACAATTTAAGTAAATTTGAAGACTAATTTTTGACGGGTTTAAATGAATAAAATAATAACAGATAAGGCAATAAAAACAAGAAAGTATTGGATTGAAGAAATCCGAAAACTGAGTGGTAATTTCGGTGACGATACAGATAAATTAGAAAAAGAATTAGAGGCTGAAATCAAGAAAAATGGTATTCCTTCTCTAATTGACCACTTGCGACTTTGCGGAAACATTCCTGAAAGTTATGGACACGACACAAGCGAAGAAAAACTCTATTCAAAATACACAGATTGTTTACTTTCGTTAGCATATTCAGCATTAGGACTTAAAAGTTTGGTGCTTAAAGAGCGGGCAGATGCGGCAGACGTTGAAGCATTTGCAAAAGACTACAGCTTTGTTGCCGATGCTAAAGCGTTCAGACTAAGCAGAACAGCAAAAAATCAAAAGGACTTTAAAGTTCAAGCAATGCACAGTTGGAAACGTGGTAAACCTTATGCAATGGTAGTTTGCCCTATTTATCAGCTTCCAACTTCTTCAAGCCAAATTTACCAACAAGCAACAACACAAAATGTGTGTATTTTCACCTACTCTCACCTTGCTTTACTTCTTGCATATTCTGAAAAAGAAGGGCAAGCAAAAGCTCAACAACTTTTAAAAAAAATATTTGAAACCGTAAAGGCACTCAATCCTTCAAAAAATGCTACCGACTATTGGTTAGCAATCAATAAAACCATCCTCTCCTTTTCTAAAGCAATTGAACCTTTGTGGAGTATTGAGAAAGGAGTTGCAACTGAAAGTATCGCTATTTCAAAAGAAGAAGCCCTTACATTTTTAGCACAAGAAAGGGAAAAAATAATGAAAATGACCCACAAAGAGGCATTGAAGGAACTTATCAAAGTTCACAAGATTGAAAGTAGAATAAAAACTATCAATGCAATTACAGACAACGGACTATTTGCACTTAAATAATTAGCTATGGAGAAATTCATAAATAAAATAATAGAAGGCAACTGCGTAGAGGTAATGCGACAGTTTGATGACAATGTAATTGACCTTACTATTACTTCTCCGCCTTATGATGATTTGCGAAATTATAAAGGATTTGTTTTTCCATTTGAAGATATCGCAAAGGAACTTTTCAGAGTAACAAAAGAAGGTGGCATAGTTGTTTGGGTTGTTAGCGATGCTACAATTAACGGTAACGAAACAGGCTCAAGTTTTAAACAGGCGTTATTTTTCCAGCAGATTGGTTTTAATCTTCACGACACAATGATATTTCGTAAGGCAAATCCAATACCTCAAATCTATCGTAAACGTTACAACAATGAATTTGAGTATATGTTTGTTTTTAGTAAAGGTTTTGTTAAAACACACAACCCAATTATGGTTGATTGTTTACACGCAGGTTTAGAACTAAATGGAACAACTTACAAAAACTTTTCAAAAAATGAGCAGAAAAGAGAAAAATTAGCTAAACCTGTAAAGGAAAAAAAAATCAAAGGAAACATTTGGGAATATGTTGTAGGTAAAAAACAAGAAGACCAAGAAGCAAAAGGACATCCAGCACCTTTTCCTTGTCAACTTGTTAGAGACCACATTTTCTCTTGGTCAAATCCAGGAGACATTGTTTTAGACCCTATGTGTGGAAGTGGTACAACTCCAAGAGTTGCTTGTGAAATGGGCAGACGATATATCGGAATTGACATAAGCCACGAGTACTGTGAAATTGCAAGACAAAGAGTAAAACTAATAGCAGACGCACCAAGACTTTTTATTATAGAAGAAAAGACAGAAGAATACTATACTGATTTAGAAGAAGCACAGCAGCCAACAGCGGTTTTGCGTAATAGCGGGGGCAGTGGCAAATTGAATGGTAGTACTTCTAAAAAACGGTAGTGACATATTGAAAGTTTGTGCTTCTAATTCCGCCACTACGCCAAGCCGCAAACCGTTGTTTAATCTTTCAACAACCTCCTCTTTTTTTGTTTCTCCATCAATATAATTAACAAAAATAGGTTTTTCTTCAGGATTCCCATCTGCTGTTGATGTGTAAATCCACACTCCTTTTTGTGTTTCCATGTTCTAATTTAAAACGGAAGAGAAGCATCTTCCTTGTTTGAAGTTTCTTCTTTCTTTTTGTAAGGTTCTTGCATGGTAATGTTAAATCCTTTAATCTTATCGCTTTTTGGAATCCATAGTGCAACATCAATATCATCTCCGTTTAAGTCCTTAATAGTTCCCTTTGCATAAGGTTGATTTCCTCCCTTAACGTAATTTTCGTTTTTCCAAAGTGTTCCAGTACCTGCTTTTTGTTCGTAATTGCTCATTGTTTTTAGTTTTTAATAGATTTATGATATAGCTTCCAATTTTTAAATTTCTTTTCTATCCACCTAATTAATTTATTTTCTGTCAACAGAAGGTATGCTTCGATCTTAAAACAGAACCACCTGTTTTTAATTGGATGTCTTCTTTTGTCTTCTCTAATTTCTTCCAATAAAGAAGTCAAAATGGTTTTGTCTGATAACATAGAATGGTCTTCTTTTATTTCCATAAATATAATTTTTATTGTTCAAAGATATATGTTATTTTATTACTTTCCAAACATTCAATCAATTATTTTCCGTGTTTTAATAAACTTTAACTATTAAGTTTGTTCCATAATTCAACAGATAATTTATCTTTCTTGTTAAGTGAATCCTTAAATGCTTTTATTTGCATCATGACAACAGCCTTATTTGTACCCTGCCATTTCGCAATGTCAATCAAAAAATAACCATTTGAGCTTAGGTAATAAGAAATTGCCTGCCGGAAATTGTTGTTTATCAAGTTGTCGTCAGACTTCAACAAATTGTCATTTCCAAGTTTTTTTGCTAATTGTTCAAATTTATTCATCGTTTCGTTTTCTTTTGTTTAATATTGTTAAAAACTCATCTATCTTCGGGTCAATATCTTTACACGACCGATCCAAATCATCCCATTCTTTTCTTATTTCTTCTTCTGGGGTATTATCGAAATACTGTTTTAATTGTTCAAGTGTTTGGTTCATATCTTTTTAAGTTGGTTCTCTAATTCGTCTATTTTATCTTTAAGAGCACGAATGACTTTTGCAGCCGCAAAATCGTTTATCCATTTAGGATCGTCGATAAACGTAAGAATAGTCGCCTCGTCCCTATTAAGGTCGTAAAGAATTTCGTCGGCATTGTTGTTTATAAAATCGGTTAATGAGGCCGACATAAGCCCTTCTAAACTATTAATTACGATGTTACCTTTTTGGTACTCTTTGAGTACAATTTCTTTAATGCTGTCCATTTTTGTATGTTTTTATTTTATAATACTTTATCTACAATAACTCTTGCGTCATCCAACGATTTTTTCAACGAATCAGAATATTCTCCAATATCACAATTTGATTGTACTTTTTTGCATACATCAATAAGTTCTTGTAATATCATCAATAAGTTTGGAGCTGACGATATTAGTCGTGCGTTATAAACAGCCTCTTCTAATGGTGGATTTTCATCTTTGTCGCTCTTATGGTAATGTACGGTGGCTATTGCTCCCATAACACTCTCATTTAACACGAACCCGCAATCACACTCACATGTTGGATCTGCAAAATGTGGTAACCACCACTCCCCTTTTGTTCCTTTAAATTCTTTCATGTTGATAACTTTTTATAACTATATTAGTCAATAACATCATATTCCTTTACAACTGTTTGATTATATTCAAGTGCCTCGTAATAATCGTCCAGCATTTCACTTAATCTTTCATATTCATCATCTGGCATATTTTCATAATTTTCAAGTTCTTCTGATGGATCTCCCCTTTCTCGTATTTCTTTATAATAATCTCTAATTTTTTGAGCCTCTATTTCTGCAATTTCAGGGCGTGAATAAATGCCGTTAATTACTTTTGTGTAATCTTCATAACAGCCAAAATCTGATTCAACTATATATACTTTCATCGTATCTAATATTTTAGTTCTAATACTTCTACTTTATAAATAAACATAATATTAGCTGAATGCTCTCTCCCAAGCCACTCTTCAAATTCAAATTGTTGTTCTTCGCAACCATCTATTGTCTCCGATATAAACGTTTGTTCAAAGGTTGAATAATATGGATCAATGGGTGTGTATTTAACTCTTAATTTTGCCATAATTTTTATTAATTAGTTGTTCGCATTTATCAATCCATCCATCGCCTAAAAATACTCCGACGGTGTTTGTATATGAGTTGATTAATTCAACCTCATCGAAGCTGTCATCGACGTGAAACAAAAAGTCGCCGTGTTTGAAAACTTGATACTTGTAAATATTGTTGCAGAATATTACGTTGCGACGATTAAGCCCAAGAACATCCATTATTTGATACAAGTCGTCGTTCCACCTATCACTCGGTGCAGCATCATTGCTTAATCTTGATGTACAAATATAGACATCAACGCCACGTTCAATAAGTGTCTTGACATATAGCACTACATCGGATCTATCCAACACTCCGTCGAAGTCAAAGCTTACTTTTGCCATAGCTTGTTTACAATTTCAATGAGTTTCTTGTCAGAATATTTTGTGCAATTCTTGAAATAGTTATTGTTCACAACCCATAAGAATTTTATCCCATCATTATAAGATACTATATTCTCATCTCCCTTTTTCAAGGTATCAATTGCAAATATTTTGCTGTTGTCATTCCAAAAGATGCACCTATCTCCCACTTTTGGTTCGTCTGATTCTTCTGAACTAATGGGCGCTCCTACCCATTTAGGATATATTGATGGTCTCACCGTTACTCCGTTAGCATCCAAAGTAACCTCATATACATAATTTCTGTTTTCATCGCATCCGTCTATTTCGATTGAATGTACTCCTTTGTCGCCGTAAGTTATAGACCTGATACGATATTTTTCGTCGCTTACATTAAAAATCTTGCCGATAAAACTTCGTTCTTTTTTCATAATTATTCTGGTATATCTTTGTTTCTAAACTCAATTACTTGCCTCATGCGAAGTTGATATTCTACAAAATCACGCAACGCTTCGCCTCTTCTTAATACGCCAGCCAAAGCCATGTGCGTATCCAAGAAATTGGCTTTTTGCCATTTAGGCCGATGACATTTGCATACAACGTAGTTATGTGCAAGGCTACATTCCGTACTCGAAAATGTTATAAATCAATATTTCGCCAACTTCGTTTTCAAAGTCAATATCAAATATCAACTTACCATCTTGCAAATCCATAACGTCTTTTTCGTTAATTGCCATTACTCTTTTTGTCGGCTGCCCATCTTGGTACAAGTCGAAAATCATTCCTTTTTTCATTTCGTTTTCAAATTAAATTTAGTGCTGATAAACCGCCCAGCACATAACAGCGGTTTGTAGCAAAAATGGCTGACGTGCTACATTCGTCATTTGTGGTTCTAATCGGCAGTAGTGCAAGTTGAAACATTGTGCTTCTAAATCCCTTTCAGCTACAAGCCACAACCCGTTAGAAAAATCATTACGGTTCGCTTTGAAAAACAATGTACTCGACTATCCTTCAAACCACATATACGTTCAAACCCAATGTTTAATAAACCCCATCTAATTTCGTTGGAGTACGTGCCTCTCACTATAACATTCGGGTCTGAATCTTTGATCTCGATAGACTTGATCCAATCAAACCCGAGCTTGTTGGTTACATTTGCAACTTGTTTAAATTTATTTCTCATTTTGAAGCGTTTTAAGTGGTTATTTTATTTTGTTGGTGTCTTATTCGTCTTGCTTGCGATAACTCAACCTGATCGATTTATACAATCGCTGAGGCATTAAAACGGCAATTCATAATCTTCTTTTTTAGCGGATATAAACGTATTGCCTCGTGGCTCATCGTCCCTGAAATCTGATATGGTATCGTTGACCCAAAAGTAAACATCACCAACCATTCCTTCTCTGTTTTTTGCTATCCGAACTATTCCTGAATGTCTATCTGCGTTTTCATTATAATAATGCTCCCTATGAATGAATAAAACACAATCAGCATCCTGTTCTATTGAACCACTATCTCTAAGGTCTGATAAGAGTGGTATCTTTTCTGTTCTACGCTCTACTTCCCTGCTTAATTGGGATAATAACACAACGGGTATATCAAGTTCCTTTGCCATTATTTTAAGTGTTCTTGTAATTTCAGACACCTCGTTATTCTTAGTCCTATCCTTTACGTATGGAGCTTCAATTAATTGTAGGTAATCGATAAGAATAATATCGCACTTTCCTTTTCTTTTTAGTTTTTTAGCTTGTGATTTTATTTGCTGAACGGTCATAAGAGCCGTATCGTTTATTTCTATAGGAAGAAACGATATTCTTTCTCTACCATAAATCATCAATTCATATTCTTCTGATGTTAATCTCCCAGCTTTATAGTTGTTTGAATCAATTCCACTTTCTGCTATAATCATTCTATCCACCAAAGATACTTTTGTCATTTCAAGGGAAACTATAAACACGTGAGAACCACGCTTTGCTGCTTTACGTGCTATATTCAACATGAATGCCGTTTTTCCCATAGCTGGTCTCGCTGCAATGATATTAAGCGTACCTGATTGGAATCCATTCAATACTCTGTCTAACTTATTAAGTCCAGTGTGAACACCAATCGATTGTCCTTCGTTAACACGTTTTTCTCTTGCCCTATAGGCATCAAATGATTCATCAACTACAGTAGAAATTGAGATTGTTTCATTCTCTATTGTACTATGAACTATGTTTTCAATGTTAGAAAGGTGATTGTCTATTAGGTCGGAAACATCAACTGACATATCTTCGCTGTCTGATACGGTCTTAGCACATGAAAGGATTAATTTACGCCTTAAATAATCTTGATAGATAATCATGGCGTGTGTTTTAATATGTGCAGAAGACATTACACCACTTGATAAAGATGCTACTCTTAAAATATCTACATTGTCATTTGTCTTTCTTAGTTCATCTACTACGGTTATCATATCAACCTTTGAATTTTCTTCAACTCTTAATATAGCACTATAGACAGATTGAAGAAAATCATCGTAAAACATTTCCGGTTTAAGAAAATCAATAACCTCATAGACGGCGTTCTTCTCAAGTAGCATTGCACCTATGGTCGCCTTTTCAGCCTCTTCGTTGTGAGGAAGCGTAACGCCTTGTACGTTTATTTGTTCTTTGTTTCTTTGTACTTGGTCTAATTTAGACATAAGCCTGTACTAAGTGTTATATTATTTTTTCTGATACATATCAAAAAGAAGATTCAAACATGGATATTCAAAATCAAGCCATAATTCCGTTTTCCCATCTCCTTCAATTGTGATGTGTTCAATTGATATGACTCCAGCGTTATACGCAAGCACTACATTTCGTTTTCAAAGAGAGTTCGCGGTTCAAAATTTTTATTAAAATCTGCCACCCTCTTTAAAATAATATCGTAATACTTTTGTTCTTTTTCCATTACTATAAATTGTCTGTTGGTATTCAAACAAGCTATTGCAGTTGTTCCACTTCCTGCTGTGTTATCTAACACCAAATCATTTTCATTAGTGTATGTTTTAATCAGGTACTCAAATAATTCAATTGGCTTTTGTGTTGGGTGTAATTTACCTTTCATGTTGCCAGCATTTGAAAATTCCAAAATATTGCTTGGATAATATTCATCGTTATAATTATCTACCTCATTATTCAAATCACCATAAGCATCAAAAACCTTTTTAGTGGTTATTTTCTTGTTTCTAAACCTACCTTTTGTCATTTGTGGGTTATAAATACATTGCTCATTATAAAATACCATTATATTCTCAAATTGCTTTAATGGTCTTTTTTTACAGTTCAGTATTCCTGTTTTATTTTTTTTATCCCATATCCAATCATATTTCCAATTCTGCATATTACTAAACCTTAAAGCACTTGAAAATGGTTCATTACCAAATAAAACAACTGCTCCGTTTGTTTTTATAATTCGGTTATATTGCTCCCACAATTTATCAAAAGGTATTATTACATCCCATTTACTTTGAGTAATTCCATAAGGTAAATCACAAAGTATCATATCAATACTTCCGTTTGGAATATCCTTCATAAGTTCCAAACAATCTCCTAATAATATTTCTTTTTTGCCCTCGCTCATTTTAATAAAAATTTTGTTTTGTGTTTCAATTCAAGTTTATCGTTTAATCAACCGTGCCAGCGTATAACACATGTTTAGTGCATTAATCATTGCTCTTTCAAGTTCTTCAAATTCTTTTTTAGTCTCCATAATTGTATTTTTTAATTATCAATTTTATCAAATTTATTTGTTTAATTTCTTCTTTTGTTGTCATGTTCGTAATTTTTATTGGTTTAATTGTTTGTCAAAGGTAATGGGAAAATTATTAATATCCAAATTTTATGTAGTTAATTAATGTTAAACTTCTTTAATTTTTATTCCGTGAAAATATAACATTAGTTTCCTCTTAATAATGTACGTTGATGTTCGCATTCCTTTTGTATCCTCAACAACCAAGTTACCATCTTTGTCAATATATTGAAAGTCTGCTATATATTTAACCGATTTTTCAACACACTTCTTTTTCCCGTTAATAATCTGATATTGTGCTGGCAAAAGTTCGTATGGAACTTGCTCTTCAAGATTTGATATTTCTCCAGCTTTTTCAAGAAGCCTTAATTCGTTGTTTCGATAATATTCTTTCTTGGAATCAAATCCATTATATTTTACGTTATTATATTTTTGTTTCATTTTCCAAAGTATTTATCAACCATTCCTTTGTCTTCTGGATTTACTTTTTTGACAATTTGTAGATATAGGTAGTTGAACTTTTTTCTAAACTCTATGTCGTTATCAAACAGATTGTGGTGCGTCCTACAAGCGATAATTAAGTTCCATTTTTCTGTGTAGTATTGGGGAAACAAACTACGAGGTAATACGTGTGCCAAGTCGCCACCATAGCCACCGCAGAAATAGCATTCCCTATCCATTTCTCTTTTTATTTTTATGAGTTCTGCGTTTTTTTTAGCCTGTTTTTTGCTTACCTTTCGTATCATAAAATTGATTTTTTTGGAAATTATTTTAATTTGTTTTATAAGAAAGTTATCCGAAACGGAATACTTTTTATTTTTTTGTTTGAAATTAATATCCAGTTTCGTTTAGTTTTAAACTCGCTTTCTCGTAAGACAGAATCGACCGTAAAGCATCTATTTGATGAACACACGAACTATTAATCCTGTCTAATTTATCTACAAGAAACGCTTCGTCTTCTGCTATTGCATCGACAAGTGCATTCTGTGCTTTTGCTGAAAGGAAATTCTCTTTTGCAATGGCTATTATCGTATTGGCTATTTCCGACGTTACCTTTCGCTTATAAATACGTTTAGCCTCTGCCAGCATATTACCCGACCTTGCCAAATAAACGGACAGAGTTTTGATTCTTTCAATTATATCAGTTACGTTATCTGAACATTCTATTTCAAGATAATTCTGCATCTTTTCGGCTTCTTCAAGTAGGTTTTGCATGTTATTTTATTTTAAGTCTGCAATATTGCCAATAATTTGAAAATCATCAATACTATCGAATAGGCCGAAATCACCTTGACATCGATAACAAGTAGTATAAACCTCTTTTGTTTCAAGATCAACTCCGCCAAACTCGAAACTACCACATTTATCACACCATATAACGAAATTACCATCCTCGTCGTAATCTCCATCAAAAACTTTTTTTCCGTTTTTATCCTTTTTGTTTATGTATTGACTTAGTGAATCTGGAATAATCTCAATCCAATTGTCTTCATCAATCTCCATAAACAACAAATCTTTAGTTGATTCAGATGTGCCTTTTGAAATAGTCATACTTTCATACCATTCTCCCGTATCAACCGATTTTGCCTTGAATAATATTTCTCTTTTCATCATCATAAACCATTTATTTCGTTTAACTCTTCATCCAACCGTTCAATAAAGCTTTCTTCGCTGTCATCTCCTGAAAGAAACCAATCGATTCTTTGAGCATATATAGCTGCAATTCTTAATTGTTTTACGGCTTCTCTCATCTTTTCTTGGACAATATCAGAGTATATCTGATAAAACTTTTCTTCTGGATATTCTTCATAATATAGTTTATTAAAGTAAAGCTCATCTTTCGGCTTTTCTTTACCCTGTCGGTTCAATTCACGTTCAATAGTATCTGCAATATCGTTTATCCAATATTGCTTATGGTCAAAATGTCCTCCACTCATAATATTATTTTTTAATTATAAGTAGTTGTTTTATTTGTTGATAATTTTCGATTAAAAAAGATTAGGAAATAATTCTTTAATTCTATTTATGGTAAAAAATGAAAGTCGTTTAAAATCAACAATCGGATTTTTAAACTCTTTTACAAAGTTCCAACTTTCTTCTTTTACAAGGCAGTAAAAAACAGTATTTAAAAGTCTTGGTATTTGTTTGCTACTCCAACCGCTTTCAATTTCAATTTTTGCCAGTTCCTTTTCAATTAAAGTCTTTGTAACAAACTTATTTACTATCTCTTCTTCAATAATTTTATTCTCTTTAATTTCGGTCACGTCGCATTTAGCATGTTTTGCCTTAAATTCGTTTTTAACAATCTTTGCCCAAACAACACGCCCAAACCTATTTTTGTAATTGTAGTTTTTAATTACAATCCCTTCGCCAGTTCCTTGCCCATCTTCAATTAAAAAAACATTCTTCTCTATTTGATTAATTAATTGCTCATAAGTTGGATTTTTTATTTTACAAATGGGCGGTATATATTCAATATCAAATTCATCAAGAATCTCTTTATAGGTTTCATAAGGTAGATAATATTCCCCATCCATTACGTCAAACACATAGAAGTTATTCCATGCTGTTTTTTTGTATGTTTTTAAGGTATGAGGAACTAACCATTCTCCCATTAGGCGTAAATTTGGATACTTAGCAAAAAACTGTTTAAACTTTTCTTGTTTCAATGCCCAGTTATAAAAACCTGCATTGTCATTTTCAACCGATAATTGTCTATTACGACTACCAGCCTGTAATCCGTTGTTGAACCATAACTGAGAATTTGTTCCATCAATTTTAGGGAATACATAACACTCTCCTACTTCAATTCCACCTGTTTCAACTGTTCCAAGTCTTTCAATATGCTGATATTTATAAAAATTATTACTAATATCAGATACTGGAAATTGATTATCTTCTTTTGATTCCAAAAAAATTTCTTGATAATTTTCACTTTTCATAATTTTAATTATTAGTATTTTAAAAATTCTCCTAAATCAACTATCCTTTTATATCCAACATCATACCTTCGGTTGTGTGGTGCATCCATCAAAAAGCAGCAAATACCGTTTTTATTCAATTCAACGAAATTATCAAACCTATCATCGATGAATATATCGCACTTACCTTTTAATGCCTCGACCTTACTCTTATCATGTCCAACGGATATTAATTCCACATCTGGAAATCCATTCTTAATAAGCCACTCTCTTGTCCATTCATTCGGTATTGAACGAGATGTTACATAACAAACTGGTTCAAACGCCAAGTCATCTGGATTGACTTTTCTTGGAATGTTTAACCAAAACTCTTTATTCGTGTTTAGTTCATCAAATCTTTCTTTCGAGAAATTGGTATCATGCCACCAAGAAGGCACATCACAGTTGTAATAACTACACCAATAATTAATCGTATCTGCCAATACGTCGTCTATATCCAATCCAACCGTCGGCATGTCAATGTAACCGTGTAATCTGTCATCTCCTTGAGGATAGATACGTTGAAATTCTTTTAAGAATGTTAGATTACATATCGCATGGTCTAAATGTGATAATCCGCTTTCTTTATCAAAGTCTTCTCCATCTCTAAATGCGTTTATGTGCCTCAACAAAGAATTTATAACATTAGACCACTTCATGCCTCGACGATAATTGTTTTCGCCGTATTTATCAGCCCCAAATGTAAGCACCTTTCCAAGTCCTTCTAAAACCGATGGTGGAATTAAGTCAAGTTGGGTTTTACCTTCGTTGTACCGTAATCCTTTTCCGTCTGCCATAATCAATCTTGTTTTTTTAGTTGAGTTACTATTCCTCCTTTAACTGGTGATGTTTTTATATATTTCTTCGCCAAATCAGGATGTTCTTCTTTGAATTTCTTCGTGTCGAAGTTCTCCCTGACAGAATCTTTTCGTTTAGTAATGATGAAGTAATCGGTCTCCCATTTCGTTATGTTGAATTTTTCAAACAACTCTTCTATGTTAGACTGATATTGTTTCTTCATTTCACTAAGCGCATCTATTTGTTCTGCAATTTCTGCGATGTTCTTTACTAATGCAAGTGCCTCATCCTCGTACTCTTTCGGTACAATAGAAACCGGTACGTACTTTTCTCCATTCTTGTCGCACTCAAGTAGTCTTATTACTTCTTCTCTTTGAATCTCATCTACCTGAACGAGTTTAGCCCCATCTTTAATCCATATAGCATATAATCCACTAATTTCAATATCTGGGTTTAGTATGTTGAACATGTACTTGTATATAGACAATTGCCAACTAAGATATTCTCTGTCTAATGTAGATGTTGTTTTTACGTCTCCCAAGCAGATTTTTTCGTCAATTAGCATTACCTTATCAACTCCAGAAGCGTAATAGTCATAATCAGTAACCAAATATTCATTTTCGATTACATCAAATCCTATTTCTGACTTCAAGTCTGCATACCATTGAACTTCTTCTCTATCGATGATTCCAAAATCATCAAACATCTGACATCCTTCGTGGATTGCAGTTCCTCTTTCGGCTTTACTCCTTAACAGCTCTTCGGGTACATCTGCGTATTTTTTTGGAAATAATTGCCTCCCTATTACTCCTGTTATACCGAATAATTGTTTGTCTCCGTACCAATAGGTGTGGTTTTCCGGATTAAATACTATTCCGGATTTCTTTAGTTCTATCATTGTATCCTCCCCCTTGCTTCCGCAACTAAATTTTTAAATTCTTCGTCTTTCCATAGATTCTTAAATAACTTTACAACTGCGTCTACGGATGCGTTGTCATTACATTGTTCTAATGCTTTCTTAGCCTGTTCAATGTCGTGTTTAGTCGTATCTTGTGGTTTAGAAACAGGTTTAGCCGTAGATGGTTCGTCTTTACCGTGTTGATTGGTAGAATCAGGGTCTTTTGTGTCGTCTATACAGAATAGTCCGTTTAAAGCGTACTTTCGTGCATACGATGAGGCTGCTCCGGTTATTTGTGCTCCATCCATACCCTTCTTTTCTGTCTCTTCACGTGCGAGAGCTGATGTACTAATACTATTCTTACCATCTGAAAGAGTTGCGGTTGCTTTTACATATACCCTATCTCCAATCATAATAATCTCGTCTGATATGACTAACGAACATCCGGTCTCTTTCAATAGTGGCTTTAAAGATTCCAATACATCCTCAGCCGATCTGTACGAGTATTTTCCGAAGCTATTGTATTGATTCTTAGGTGCTTTAAGATTGCTTTGTATGGCAATTAACTTGTCATTTAATTCTTTTTCCATAATTATAAATTTTAATAGTTACTTTTTAAATTCATTTAAAGTTTCTGCTGCCTCGTTTGCTTGTTGTAAAATAAGTTCCAAGTCTGTTAAAGAAAATGGCTCTCCCTTGAAACATTCTCTGTCGATTACTTCTCCATCTCTTATAATTGAGATTTCATATTCGTTGAAATTGACTACAATTTGAAGACGTGGATGGATAATAAACGTCATCAGTCTGTTTGCCGTGTCAAATACGGTCTCGTGATTAAATTTTGTTTTCATTTTAGTTTAATTAAATAGTTCATTTTCTGGTATTCCTGTTATTTCTGATAATTGTTTTAAAATTCTACTATCACGTGGTTGGTTTTTCCCATACACCCATGTTCTAACAGTGCCTTCTGAAACGCCCAATCGTTCAGCGGTCTGTCTAATCCAATTGCTCTTCGGAGATGTATGCTCCGGAATAGACTTGTAATAATTTTGTAAGTTCATAATTTGTAAGTTTTTATTTTCCAATAATTATTTTAGTAGTGCAAAGATAATACGTGGTTTTACACAATCCAAATATTTTGTCAACTATTTTCTATGATTTAAGATTATTTAACACAAAAAAGCCACAGGGTTTTCTGTGGCTATTGAATATCAATTGTTTATGATTTTAGGCTATAACTTGATTTTAATCAATGCGTATATAAGAATGAGAATAACAATAATGTTTAATGCATCCAGTCTTATTTGTTGCCATTTCGTTAGTTTATTTACCTCTTTGATAACTTCAACCTTATAAGGTATTGAATCAACTTTTATAAGGTTGACTGTATCAATCCTGAAACGCTCTCTCCATTTTATAGATTGAAGATAAACAGTGTCATTTTCTGTAAATAGATACATAGTATCTCGATTATACACGCTGTCAATGCGTAGCTTGTCTTTATACTCGATTTTAACATGCTCAACTGGTACAAGTATTTCTTTCGTTTTACACGCTGTAAAAGTCGTTAAAATAAGTAGTACAATAAATATTTTTTTCATAACTTTAGTTTTTGCTAAAATATAATTCTGCTTCTTCTTTTCTTCGCTTAATTAAACCGAGTGAAACCTTACCGCCACTATATATCCACCTCTTAAACTCGTTTTCAATGCTTTCATTATTCGGGTCTAACTTTATTTTCTTTAATAGTGTTGAGGTTTGAAAGTTTCCAATTCCCACGTTGAAGACAAAACTTACCAGAGCGTCAAATTGGTTTTGATTAAGATTGAGATTGTGTCTGTTTATTTCGTTTTCAGCTACAATTAAATCTTCTCTGAAAAGTCGTTCAGCCTCTTCTTTTGTTATTGTCTGACCAATCTTAACTCCTTTTGTATGTCCGTAACCTATAGTCGGCTTCCCTGATGTACATTTATAGGCATTCAGTCGTAATACTTCATGCCTTTTTATAAATTCAATTCCGTTGTTACTTGTTTTCATCGCTATTTGGTTTTCGTTGTTCGCATTTATCATTAAAACACGCAAGACCTTCTGCTATTCTTCTATCATTTATAGCTGTATCAATCATCTTTTGCATTCCGGAAATCTTTCTATCGTTATCGGCTATCTTGTACTCAAGTTCTTTCAGTTTTTTATTTGCTTCGTCAAGTGCAACTTTATAACCTTCAATGAGATTTTGCTGCTGCTCAATAAGTTTGTCTTTTCCTTCAATTATTCTATTAAAAGTAGTCTGCTGTTGTTCTGCGTTATCAAGTAGTTTTTTCATTGCGTCTGCTGCTTTATCAATTGCGTCTGCTTCTGAACCTGCTTTATCTCCTTTTATTCTAAATAACCAAGATACACCGCCTCCGGTGATAAGCCCAATTAGTGCCGATACCAAGTATTCCCAATTCATAATAATTATTTTATTTCGTAATTTACTCCGTTAGTTTCTAAAATCTTAATTATTTCAAAAATATCATAAGTCGTTATTTCGTAAACATTAATTCCTCGTATCTTTAAAACACCTTTCAAATAATCACCTTTATCGAGTAACTCTTGAAATTTTATTATACTTCCGAATTTAATGTATAGTTGCATGACTAAGTCTCATTTAAAAGTTTCTTAAATGCTACCTGAACAAACGCCTTAAAGTAGCCCTGAACGTACTTCTCAATAATAGCTTTGTTTTCTTCGGTAAGTTCAATTACAGGATTCTTGTATAAATCTAAACAAAACGAATGTTCTGCTAAACTCTGTGTACTTTTAAATATCACTTCTGCCAATTCTTTTGACAGGTCATATTCCATCGTTGAGCCGTCTAATAGCTCTACTTGTAGTTTCGATAAATCTATTGTTTTCATAATGTTTTAATAAATTCATTAAACACTTTTATATGTTCGTCTATATCTCCATGCATGGCTATTCTTTTATTCCCATCTTGTAAAGAAATAATTCCAACAGGAAATGCACTTTGTTCAAACGACATACTTCCATCCTTTAAAATGGTTTCTTTATTTGTGTATATTTTCATCGTAATCAATGAACCATTTACTTCTATATCATATTTATAGCCATTATTTATTACTTCGTAATTTACAACAACTATTTGTTTTTTAGATTGCTCTTTAAATTCCATAATTATATTTTTTAATATTATTGCCCCCAATCCATGTGTATTCTCCAATATCCGCCATAATATACAAGAATAGCCAATGCGTTTCCACCTAATTGAAATTCTTGATTAATCTGATGGTATTTAATGTTTGAACCCGCTGTTGTACACTTAAATCTTACTATGGATGTTGATACATTTAAAACAATTTTAACCATTCCATTTGTGGGAGAAACACCACCTCCTCCTGCATTGATTTTAAAAATTCCAGAATTAGACCCGGCACTTGTAACAACCAACAACGAGGTATCTGTATTAATAGTATAAATTGTATTATCTACCATCGCTAATGTTGAATAAGCCATTTGCGGAAATCCTAAATTTGTTATTTTCTGAATGTTGTCTAATTTACTTCCACCAAATTTTATGGTTGCGGACGAGTTCCCTATAAATATATCATTGAACAAGCCTTCGTATCCAAGATAAATATCATAACCAGATTCAATTCTTACTCCAAAACTTGATTCAATTCTTAAATGTCCGTCATAATTTGGTTGTATGCTACCAGCAAACGTTCCAAGACCAGTGTACCATTCTATCTTTTGTGAACTACTTCCATCATAAATAAGTTTTAATCCGCTATTGTCTAACCGGCCTTTTTGGTCTGAAAATGTAGGCGGCAAATCGATGTATCCATCAGATTTTATTTCGAGAGAGCCGATATATCCACTTTCAGCGTCTATCGCCCCAGCAAATTCAGCATTCCCATTAACATCCCATGATATATTTCCACCAGCCAAGTGTCCACTTCCATCATGGTTTAATATTGTTTTCGCAACTCCGTCCAATGCATTCTGATACGTTCCGCCAGCCCAAAAGGCAGGTAAATCACCATCCGTTCCTTTTATTCCCGACAAACCAGCCGTTGCATCACCTCTGGTCGTGGTCGAAGGTTCTCTCATTTCCATGATAACAGCCGTTGCTAATCCCCCATCAAATCCACTAAATCTATCTGAAAGTGCCCCGCTCCTTAATATGGTTGCTTCTAAATTCTGCGTCCTGAAAGATATGGTATTTCCGTAAACAGTCTCCTTATACGTCCAGCTTTTAGCACTATCGAATATAGTAGTCCAATTTACACCATCTTCCGATATTTCGGTCTTTGTTGAATTAAATGTACGCCCATCATCGTGATAGTGATGAATCTGAACGTGATCAACATTATTTCTTACTTGCAATAAATCAACCTGTACGTAATTCAGCGTTGCAGGTGATGTTCCGTCTATTTGTGCATAAGTTGTCAGATTATTATCTACAATGTTCGATGCAGGATAATTAGTATTGAATGTTCCATTTGATGTTACCGGTTTATTAAAAGCTAAATCAAATCCATTTTTATCTATAATTTTTATGCGCTTCCACCTATTATTATTATCTACCGAACTTCCCTGAATCCAATCTCTTAGATAGCGAAACTTCATATATCCTTCGGCTTTAAGAATATCAGCTTCTACGTCTTCGGGTGCGGGCGTCCATTCAGTTGCTTTATTTCCTTTCTCTATTTTTACTTCTCTTATAAAAATTCCATTTCCTCTTGTAGCACCAGCTATTCCGGCGTAAATAAGCACACTATTTGTCGTTGCATTGGTCTTTGTAAATGTGTGTTTTATCCTTCCATTTGAAGGAATATCAACATTTGCACTTACACCATCGGGATATGGATAAACTGTAACCTGCGTAAAACTTCCTTCGTCTATTTCTATGTCGGCACTTATAGTATATTGCTCATTAAGTGCCATATTACAATAAAATCGATAATGTTGCCAATTATCGCTTTCTTGACCAGTATCTTCGGCAGACACAACAAATTTACCCTTGCTGTTTAGCAATAAGTTTCTTCCGCCTATCTCAATATCATTAATAGCCTCCCATTCACTTGAAACAGCATAACCCATATAAACAGTGGAAGGTGGATTTTTATAAACTACCTTAACTCTCGACCAAATATATTGTCCCTGTACCCAAGCGGGTTGAGTTGTGCTCCATCCGGTCGTAGGTTGAACTGTTTTAGAAGTAGATATAGCATATTCTTCTGTTACGCTTTCAACGCCAGTACCAACATCTCCTTTTTTAGGGGTGATATTAGCGGGAGTGGTATAAGTAGGACTTCCGCTTGAATAAGTAGTTTTTGTTCTCGTCCAAAGCTGTTCTCCTTCCGAAAGCGTGGGTGATGTTGTACTCCATCCTGTCGTTGGAGGTGTAGTGGGGTTTGTATTCTTTGCAAATTCAACATCTACTAATGTTATGGAAACCCCATTAGTTCCTGCCTTGCTTTTACTCAAAGACTGTCTCTTTATAATACTAAACGAATCACCCGATTGAGTTTTACCAGTTATAATAAATGTTATAGAGGCATTGTCAGAAGTCATGTCTGAGGCATCTCCGAATATACACATTAATCCGCTTTTGCTTTTTGTTCCTACTGTTATTTCATCTTCCCCTGCGGTTACATTAAATTTACCATTAGCAGTACCTATTCCGTCATAATCTAATTCGGTTGCACCTTCAAATACTCTAATAGTAGTACCAGAACCTGAATAATCAGAAACAACTCCTTCTGGTGAAGCAGGTAAAACATCTGCCTCGTTGCTCAACACTACACTGATAGCATTCACTCCGCTTGCACCCTTGAAAACGACAGGGATAGTCATCGTGTCGAGCAGCGTTGTTTTTGAAGCTGTATCGTAAAGTCTGACTGTATATGAAGTTTTTCCGTCTCCGTTTGCGGGAGCGATAGTTACAGGACTTGCCGTTGCTGTACCAGCCTCTGTTTCTCCGTTTGGCGTAACCGTTATAAATCCTCCCTGCGTAGTTGTTGTTCCACTTCTTAATTCACCCGATACAGTTATAGGCACGTGTGAACCACTTGTGCTCGCATCGGAAGCATTCTTATAAATTACAGGTGAACTTGATTTAACTGACCAATACGTTGCTTTTACAATTGCCTCGTCTATCTTCTGGGTATAATCCTCCCCCATTGAGTTGGCAATCTCCTTTTCTGCCATATTGTACTCATATATGGCATTATTAAGTGCATCTAATTTTTCATTCTTACTGTCTATTTCATCTTGTGAAATTACACCATCACCATCTATGATACCGTTTATAACACCAAAAAACACTGTCTTTGCCGATGCAACTTCATTGTATTTTGTTATTAAGTCATTTATGACATCTGCTGATATAAAAGGATTAATTATTAACTTATCAAAACTTCCTTTTAGACTTTGAAAGATAACTTCTACAGTTTCTAAATCACGCTTTAAGGAAACTCTTTCTCCTGAACTTAAAACCTTATCGGCGAACTCATCATTCGTGAAATCAGATATACTTGTAATTTCATCATGCAAGTCATCTGTTATTTGGTCTATATCGAACGGACTTGCTCCCGCATCGGACGGAATGTTTCCTTTTATTATTTGTGGATTAAGAACATATACCGGATGAGACGGGTCGAAATATCTTTTTATCAGGTTTAATTTTACTTTTTTTTCGGTAATTGTGAAGATAATATATGCTTTTGTCCATAAACCTTGTTGAACATCTACATCGAAGACTTCCCACTCATCAGCTTCATTGGCCAAAGCAAAGGTATATTTATCCCCGAACTCACTTTTTATGTAAGCCCAAAAAGTATATGTTCCTGGTTGAAGAACAATATCCTGAATATAGGTATCATCTGATTTAAAATATCTTTTCATTTAATTAAAAGTATAATTCCAATAATAACATCACCCGCCACAACTCCCGCCACATCCGCCAATATATCTTTCCAATCCCATTTCAAGTCGATTATCTCCTTCACCACTCCAAATGAGATAGCCACCACGTTGGATAATACACAACTCCAAACGAGCGATAAACCAAATAAATTGCAGTATAAAAATACGGTTGAAACGATTAAAAAGCTAATGCCAAAATGCAGCATTTTGTCAGTAATTTTCATTGGGATGTGCATTTATTGTTTTAAGGTATTCCTCTTCCAACGCTTCCAACTCTTTAATTTCACTTTGAAGCACGTTAATTTCATTCCGTGCATTGATTCGCATTTCTTTCACTTCTTCGCTCATCACCTTGTCCGGTTCATCATCATGCCGTAGATTCATGTAATCCGTTGATTTCAAATAAGAGCGTAATTCGTGTATCTTCTGATACTTCTCATTAATTTCCTTTTGATACATAACTTTAAGTTTTAAGGTTCAAGAATAAGATTTGAAATAACACGTGAAAAATGCAATAAATATTTATCAATTGCATGATAGAAAGCACCAGTAATGCCATTATATACCCACGAATACAGGCTATTATATTCACAAGAGCTTTTATACATTAGGTCTAAAATTGTAGGCGTTAATCCAGCCTCGATAAATCCTTTTGTCATAGCATCCAGCTCAACGCCTGTTATTCCGTTAGTTATCTTGCTGATAATTTGTTCTAATTCCCAAACTGATGGTAGCCACCACGAGCCAGCAAGATGTTTTGTTCCTGCAACTGCGTATGAATTGCAATAATCCGCTGCGGGATAGGCAGGTGAAATAGTACCGTCATGGTCATTGTATTTCACGCCAGCCAATTTTTGCGTGTTGAGTTGTCCGCTTTTGTCCGTAATAACTCCTTTTGAATACGACTTCTTCACCATTTTAGCTTGTAGATAATTGTCGTATGTCTTGTAATAATTGAACAGAATAGGATTGTCCGTAGCATTGAACCTCGATTCTTTTATCACACCTGAACTTGTCAAAGTCTGATTAACCAAATCTCCTCCACTTACAGAATAAAACTGTTTAAATTTCCAAAAATTCGCACCTGCAAAATATTCTAAAGTTCCATCATTCCTGTGAATTTTCGTTGACGGCGTCTGAAGTCCGGTCAATGCTGTTTGATAATTTCCTGTTAACTTATTTATAGTTACATTTGTGTCAGAACAGGTAAATACAGTTACATTCGGAGTGTATGAATTTTGTTCTACAATTATATAGTCGGCATAAGCTGTTACAGTCCATCCGGCAGGATGTGCAGTCATTATTGCACGTATTGCGTCCTGCATCTTTACGGCTAACGTAGCAAGTGTGTCAGTTGTTGTATAATTAATAATTGCCGTAGTAGTAGAATTAATTGTTATAGTAAAACTTCCATCCGCAACAAATGAGAATCCACTCATTTTTACTTTGTATGATGCAGCCCATTGCTTGCTTACCTGCACCCCTGCGTCTATCAAAGCCGAAGTATTTGTCCGTGAAGCCACAACACCAGTTATGATGTATCTTGACGAAAGAAAAAGAAGAGTTCTGTTTACCGTCCCTTGTTTGATAACCTTATATTTCAAATCAACGGTATCATAGATGACTGTATCACCCACTGCGCAATAGATTGTAGGGACAATAACATTCACTCCCTGCCGTTTGATAATGTTAACGTCTTTTATAAGACTTACCGTATTTTGGTCGGTTGGTCTATTCACATCTGCCGTGTAGGCAGCTAAATTCTGATAATTATTTATATTTTTCATATCTTATTTATTTTAAAATCCAATCACTTACTGCATCGCTTGCTTTTGCTGAATAAAGGTCTCCTGTTGCCGTGTTAATATAGAATTGCGGAACGCCATCAGGGACAACCGCAGGTGCTACATTTGACACGATAAATAGCGGTCTGCCTTGATAATTCAAATCTTTAAGAACGTCAATGCTGTCAACTTCTATCTTACTTATTACCATATTCCTAAATGCAGCCTCCAAAGCTGCTACTCTTTCAGCTAATGCGTTGAGGTCGGTTGCTACTACTTCTTCTGCGCCTATTATCTTTTCTCCATCTGTTAATGGAATCCACTTTGTCCTATTTGTTATGGGATATATGTTTTCCGTTACTTTAGACATAAAACTTCCACCATTGTATGTAACAATGTTTAAAACGTCATATCCTCCTGCGTATGTTGCACTCCACTCTCCAGCATCGTACGGTCTTATTTTTCCTAAATTAATTGTTGTTGCCATAGTTTAATTATATATTGTTGCTATTAAATCTCCAAATTCATTTACCGTCATCGATATGTCCGCCATATCTCCTTTTTCTCCTTTTAAACTCAATAAGAAATCTTCCACTGTTCCTGTATTGCCTTCATTTAACCATATCTGATAAGCGCTTTCCCCCTTATCACCTTTAAGACTTAAAAAGAAATCTTCAACAGTTCCAGTATTTCCAGCGTCAAGCCAAACCTGATAGGCGCTATCTCCATTATCTCCTTTTTCTCCTTTTAATAAAGTAAGTTGTTCAGGAGTAAAATCATCATAAGTAAAAGCATCTCCTTTTTCTCCTTTTAAAGAAGCTAAATAATCGTCAACAGTCCCGATGTTCCCTGCATTCAGCCACACCTGATAGGCACTGTCTCCTTCATCACCCTTAAATCCTATAGCTAAATCCGATGACAACGCAAAAGCTCCGGCATCGTCTGCTAGTGCACTTTTAGGTACAATCTCAAAAGCGTCAATGTCTATCGTACATTTTCTTTCTAAATCAGATAATCCTTCATCTGGTATTTCATAGGAAAACTCTAAATTATATACCCCTAATGTGTCGCATATTGAAGGCGTAAATTCAATCTGAATCATCCCAGCTCCAATTTTAAAAGGAACGTATTTTGTTTTCCCTAAAACACGAACTGTCAATGATGGATTTTCGATAAGAGTTAAATTCTCTGATGTTCCGTTTCTTATTATCTCCCAGTCAATGACAAAGTCATTTCCTATCCTGATTCTTTTCATTCCTGTATTTTTTGATAGTCAATAGTCATTATAAGGTCTCCACTTTCGTTTACTTCTGCTGTTATAACAGGAGTAGCACCTATAAGTAACGAATACGGAACTTGTACGTTATCTACCGTATTGTCTATATTCTTTCTGATTCCTAAAGCACTAAATCCAACAGTCGTTTCTGCAACTGGCATGTTGGAAATTTTAATATATTTTATCTCAGCCATTATTCGTATAAAGTTATTAGTTCGTTATTTTCTGTTACTATTGCCATATTATAACCATATTCGTCTCCAATCACGTTAAGATTTTTTGTGTAAAAATCAGTTGGAAGTGCATTGAGTTCTTCCGGTGTTAATTCTCCATATCCACTCGCCTCTCCCCATAAGGACATGTCTAATCTTAAATCATAGTTTCTTATAAGGTTTATTCCATCTGTGGTCTGCGTTGGGTCTTCTTCAAATACTAACCTCCAATCATAGTCTGAACCAGTAGAATAGACCGCCTTCAACATTGTGCCTTTTTTATATGGTATTTCACCTACAACCATATCTTCCATTAGAAACCACGTATCTCCCTTTACATAAGAAGTTGGTTTAGCAAAAAAAGTTGTATTCTTTCCGCTAACTTCATTAGAAACGTCTTCTAAATCTTGTGATGTTTCGTCCACCCAAGTATCAAGGTCTTGACCGCCCGAAAGAAATACGGTACTACCTACTATTCTGTTACCAAGTCTTGTGAATTTAGTCGTTTCTTTTCCTGTTAAGTCATACGAGTTTATACCCGAGTATTGAATGAAGGATGGTGCATCGTTTCCTACGGTTGAGAGTATCATCGCCCCTTGTCGGTTTACATCGGTTGAACCAAGTTGAAAGATTGAATCTCCCGCCTCTGGTACATCACTATTCAGAGCACAATCTGTTTTGCTTAATTCAATATAATCTTGTCCTACCGAAACGACTTTTCTCCAATAGAACTTCTGTTTAGTTCCAGTGAATATCTGACATCGGGCAAAATCAGTGTTTTCAAATAAGTTAGTAGCCTCTCCGTCTTTTGAATCAAAGTAGCATCTGTAAAAATCTGTAGTTTCTTCTACTTTTGTGCACAACATATTAGCTGCACTGATAATCAACTGACCACCAACACTTCTTGCTTCGTGTATTAAGACTGAAAAGAACTCCGCCCTTTGTCTCACAAGTAATTGGTCAACCTCTGCTATCGAAGTACCTGCTACATTCTTAATTGCTGCGCCAGAACCAAGTAGTCCGGAACTGAATGAGCCTATTTCTATCCCTTCAAGAAACTTTATTAGCTTTTGGGCTGTATCTGCTGATACTTTAGAAAGAAATTGTTTATCTCCTATTAAGTTGATTAAACTTTCTACTTGTTTAGGGTCAACAATAGAGCCATTTGCACCACTTAGGATGTAATTAATCTGGTTTTGTATTCTTTGAATCGTTCCAACCTGCTTTTCGTCGGAGAGGGTTATTTTATAGGACGGAATAATTTCATCTCCTTCTTTTATGTTTAAGTTGTCTATTATAATACTTCCGGCTATTCCTAAATCAGTATCGGCAAATTGTAAGTAGTCTCCCTCTAAAATAGTGTCATGCAAGGACTGATGTGAAGCCATATATACAGGAGAAATATCAACTTCGTATGTGTATCTTACATAGTCATTCTTAGATAGATATTCTTGTCCTGCTGATAATAATCTTTGCGAAGCTGCCTCTATATATACCTCTGGCATTTCTATGTTTAAGAGGACAAATTTATCGCCAGCTTTTATGTTCATTGAGGCATACGGGAAATACAGTCCTATACCTTCGTCCAATACCCTGTTACATGTAAGTATGTACTTGTTGCCTTCTTTTACGCATGAAAGTATCTCAAACTCTCTGCCGCCGCATAGGCCGTTTTTCATTGAGATAGTGGGAGTGTTGGCTGATAAGTAATCGTTTATATCAAATGTAACTATTCCAATATCTTTTAAGGTTATCTTGAATGATGGTACGTTTGCGCCTTCTTCAAATATACCGTTATCGGTAATTGGAGTGCCATCACTATTTACTGAATCGGCAGCTACCTCATCCAAATTACCGTTGTCTCCAGAATCTAAATTGACTATTATGCCAGCTGCACTTAATTGAGATGCTGTCATTCCTTCAAGTGATGGGTATATCTCAGGTAGTGATGGGTCGCTTCCGTCAAAGAATACACTACCTTCCATTATTCCCAAAGTAGCTATGTTCGGACTGTCAAGGTATGGGTTTAATGTCTGTGGAAAGTCTGGTAACATAAGGTTGTTAACAGCCATATTGTTAGGAACATAGGGGGTGTCTCCTCCTAATTTCTTATAGTAATGCAGGGGTAAGTTCCTTGTGCTACCATATACTCTCAGTCGGGTTATAATTTTTTGTTCGGCGTCTGCCACCCTTGTTATCTTGTTTAATCCACTTCCTTTACCATATTCAAATATATCGTCTATTATATTCCCTGCCGTTCCTATAGAGATGGTTCTTCCACGAATAATAAAGTTTGTTTTAAATACGGAAGAGGCAAATGATAACGCTTCCCACACGTTTATTCTGTCTGCGTTTATAAATACGTTTGTTACACTTACGTTTGTGTCATCTGCCGTTACTGTCCACGCACTGTCTCCTGTGTATATTCTATCAAGATTTGCTTGTATTCTTTCTGCCAAATCGTGCACGGTTACTGCGTGGAATCCAAATGTAGGTAAGGATGAAAAATGAATCAGATTGTCGTTTAAAACATAGTCCAAAAATTCACATCGCACTAATTCATCTGAATAACTATTGAATTTTATATTATCATAGGTAAATGCATCACCAGCCTTGTTTACGGCAGCCTTCTTGATTGTTGTTGGGTCATAGTTTAACGTAAACCTCTCTCCACGATAGGTTACATAATCGCCTATAGAGAAGTTAATTGGGTATGGTGATTTTATGGATGCAGTAATAAATTTCTCACCCATAAACGACCCACTATATTCTAATTTGTGAATCTCACAAAGCTCTACGCCACTCTTATTATAAACTTTCCAACTCATTAGTTTAATCCAGTTATTTCACTTCCCGTATATTGAGGGGTTACCTTTGTTCTTGGGTCTGCAACCCTAAATCTTAACGTAAATGTCATAAGTTTTCCGTCGTAACCAGAAAGATTAGGTTTATAACTCACAAATCGAACTCCTTTTCTTCCTATTCCGGTATGAACGTCGTACATCTTTATCTTTACCCCACTTCCGTCTTGACCGGTAAGGTAATTAAGGAATGATTCTATCTTTGTTCCCCAATTATCACCGGAATATCCTATCTCTACGTTTATGTCATAAGCCTTTAATGGTAGAACATCCGGCTCAAACCAATCTTCCCCGTCTTCTTCCGGCCAATCATCGGAAACAACGTCCTTTGCTTCCAAGTCAAGTTGAAGAGGAAATGACAAACAAACCATATCAAAATCATTAACCAAATCCTTTAATGATGACCCTGTTTTTTCTTTCTGGAATAATATCGTATAATCTACTACCGCCATGTTATTTTTTCTACAAATATAATAAAATAAAAACAAAAAACCACGATTTTTTCAATATTTTTTCTCTACATTTACGTTTCCTGAAAAAGTAATTTGTCCATCACCGTAATTATACGTGTAAACTTCTGCCAATCCACGTTGTATTATGTGTACAGAAGGATTTCCGTAAATACTTACAAATATTTTTGAGTTGTCTGCAGCTTCTATCTCTACATCTGATTCTCCATTAATATATATATCTCTTACGGAAAAACCACCAAATATCAATTTTCCTTCACTATCGAGAATAACACAATCACTTTTAGGATTATATTCGTAAAATTCCGTGTTTACATAGATGTTATTCTTTTCAAGTATTTCTTTGCCTATGTTATCAACTATAAATTCATTAGAAGGGAAGTTATGTTCCATTGCGAAGTCAATACCTTTTTTATACTTGTCGATTAACTCTTGATAACCGGAGTTTAAATCCCATTCATTGAACCACTTATCGCAAAGACCTAATTGTCTTGCCTGTCTTCTTAATTCAATGTTCATTTCTTTTATGTTCATGTTATTTTACTTTTAACGATTTTGTACCAGCCGAAACAGAGTTTAACAAATCCATTATATCTTCTGCCATCTTTGATGATTTCTCTGTGAACTTAGCGATGTTCTGTAAGTGAATCAATTGTGCCTTACCTATTGATGTTATCTCTGGTATATCTGAATCTACAAACGACCTAACAATGTCTAATTGTATAGCAACGTCAGCCCTAATGCCGTTAACATAAGAAGCAAGTAATGAAGCTGTGTCTTCGGTTATTCCTTTAATGTCGTTTGATAATCCTTCTGCCTTATTTCCAACCTCTTTTAGGTCAATACCATAATTAGCCTTAAAATAATTATTCAAATCATCGTATACTTTATTAAGAGAATCTACGCTATCAGCCCCCTCCATTATAGCACCTGATAATTGTTTTAATTCATTTTCATCAAGTTTACTATCACTCATAAATCCACTCTTCCCATCTTCACCAAACAGCATAATGCGTAACTTTTCCATCATTGGCTCTAAAACAGCTATTTTAAGTATATCATTTAATACGCCAGCCAATATCTCAGCCGATGTTTTTTTGAATGCCATTGCACCATCTTCGCCCTTCTTCCATGCCTCAAAGAGTGCATCACCCAATTGAGAAGCCCATCCTTTAAGGTCTATATTGTAAAGGTCTTTTGCTGCATCTTCTGCAAAATACTGTAGATTCTGTTCGGCAGAAGCTATCGCAGCGTCGTAATCAGCCAATTTAGCTTTGTCAGAATGTTTCTTTGCTGCCTCTGCGTCTCTCTGAACTTTAAGCTCCTGTAATTGTAGTTCAAGATTTTTCTTTTGCGCTTGTATTAACTCATTCTGATTTCCAAGAGAGCGACTTAAAGAAGCCTCAATTAGTTTATAAGCGGATTCTAATTTCTTAACTTCTGCCTCGCTTTTTTTGATTGATTTATTGAGCTTATTGTCGTGAGCTTGTGCTATCTTTCCAACCCAATTAGCTACTTCGCCTAAAGAAGCCATTATTCCTCCTGCAACTCCACCTTGTGCAAATGCTTGACCTATGTTTTGCACTGAACCTAAAGCATCCATAGCATATCCGATGTTTTCAGCCATGTCGTCATCTCCAAGAGATTCAAACATTGATTGAAGTCCACCAAGTGCTACTAAAGCCGATTCTAAATATGGTTTTGCATTTTTAAAGGCATCGCCTATTTTGTCTTGAGCTGTTTTAACGTCGTTACTTGCGTTAGCAACATCTTCTTGTGCTTGTCCAAGTGTCTTGTATTGTGCGGTTAGTCCTGTTACTTCTTTTCTTGTAGTAGGAATAGCTCCACTCGTATCTGTTTTAGTTGTATAGGTAGGTGTATATCCTGTTTGTACTTTTCCACCAGACTGAATAATATTTAGATTTTCATTAGCCTTTTTAAGTCGTTTAGTTGCATCAGAATACTCAATAATTCCTTCTATAAGAGACTTAAATGGATTGCGTGATTCATATTCGTTCCTTAGCTTTTTAAGAACAGACATGAGTTCTTTAAATTCATCAACTTTAAGGTTTTTTCCTGCGGATGATTTAAAGTTCTCTAAATCGGATATAATATTGTCAATAGTTGACGTAGAAAGTCTATCTATATCTTCAAATGCCTTAATCCACGAATCTGTTCCTTTGAACTCTTCAAAATTTAATGATGCAATAGCCTCTTCTGTTCTTTTTTGTGCTTCTTTTATGGCTTCTTGCGATGCTCCATTTTGAATCAAATCGGCTACATCCTGTTCTCCTTTAGCAATTATATCTCTACGTTGTTGTTCGTAGTTTTTATAAGTGCTTAGTAGTTCGGCAGCCCGCATTAAACTTTCATCGGACAGTTTCTTTGATTCGTCTTGATATGCCTTGACAAGAGCTGATGTTTTTCCGCCAAACATTCCCGTAACAGTTCTTTCATCTGCTTTGATAATATCGTTAAACGAAACACCAAATTTATTTCCTTTTATCGCATCTTCTATTTCCTTCTGTAATTGTTCCAATACTGACTTAAACCCAACTTTACCTTCTAACGCTGCATTAATAGAAAATTGATAATCACCAGATTCTTTGTATAGTTTAGAGAATAAATCCCACTTTGCGATGGTTTCGGTAATCTGTTTTTCAACATCACTTAATGAAATTTCAACGGTATTTTTATCAAGACCTATTAATGCTTTGGTTGCTTCTTTGCTTGCCTCTTTACTTCCTGTTTTCTGTATATTCTCTAACTCCGAACGAAGCGTGTCTGGGTCAAAGTCAGGATAAAGTGCTTTTGCCACACTCTTGGCTTTGTCTATGCCGGATATTTTCAACCATTCTTCATATAAAGCATTAGCCTCCATTAATAAAGCAACACGTTCTTTTAACGGGTCGTTTTCTTTCTCTGCCCGTCCTGTTCTCTCTGTATCTCCTGTTCCGTAAGCTGCATCAATGGCGTCGTCTATGGCTTTGATTTGTTTTTTTAGTTGTAATCCCTTAACTCCAGCAGCCTCTGTTTTGGTTAAACCTTCAAGTTGTGTTTGTAAAATGTTTCTCTGTCTTGTTAAAAATTCTTTATTTTCTTTAACGTCTTTATCTGTGATTTTCAACCAATCAAATAACGATTCAGCATCTTCTGTTTTCTTTCTGAATACATCTTGTGCTTTTGTTATTTCATCTATAAGTGGTAAAATTTTATTTTCTTTAAATACCACCTCGTATGTATCTCCCCATTTGTCTGTAATTTTTTCTTTTGTTCTTTTTGTGAATATATTACTAATTTCTTTATCTAATTCGGCAGACATTTTTCCTGTAGTCTCTATATCTTTTCTCAAACGATTAATAAAATCATCTGCATAATCTTTACCTTTTTTTATTACGGCTTGGTCATATATTTTATTGTAATTTGTTGTTGCTACGTCTATTGCTTCTTCTCGTGGTTTTTTTGTTGCCTTTTCTATTGCCTCCGCTTTTGCCGTTGCGTATATTTCATCTCTTAATAGTCTATATGCACCAGCCTTGTCGTGAAGTGATGTTATCTCCGAATCCATTGAAGATAATAAACTTGGATGTTGCTCAAGTATCTTATTTCTCGCATCGTACCACTCTAAAGTTCCTTCTCTTGTTTTATCAAGATTATTGAATAATACGTCTAACTTGGCTATTTCACTTCCTGCAGCCTCTGCGAAAGTTTTACCTAATTCTTTAATTTCCTTTTTGGTTAGTTTTGTTGCATCACCAAATTTCAACATACTACCTATGGCTTCAACTATTTTAGCTCCGTATAGTGTTAATACGGTTACAGCAGCAACAATAGCCGTCTGCCAGCTAAATATACTTGCAGTGATTTGCTTCCAAACAGGTACGGCTTTTTTGTTCGTATTTATGCCATCTGCCTGTTCTTTTTTAAGTTGCTTGTATTCTTCTTTGGCTCTTTTTACCTCGTCGGTAAACATTGGAAGGTTGTTGGATATGGCTGCAAAGAATATATTAGCCCCATAAGCAATAGACGGCAGCTCTCTGGCTAACTGTTGTATCTGAAATGTAAGACCATTAAAACCAGATTTATAGTTACCCACATTTCTCTGGTAACGCATTGATGCTTGTTCGGCATCATTTAATTTTATAGTTGTTTGTTGAATGTTTTTAAGTAGTTCTTTTCCGGCAGCAGCCTCTCTCTCTGCTGCACTCAACCTGTCATATTCATAAATTAGTTTTGATAATTCAGCTCTATAAGATACAAGGCTTCCTTCCGCCAAGTTCTGTTTTTTAGACGCATCAATAAGGTTTTTTCCCATGTCATCCAGTTCTTTTCTAACTTTAGAAAATTCCTGTATAGTTTTGGTTGCATCGGCTGACTTGGGTAGTTTTCTATATTCCTGTTCTAATTCCTTTGTTCTTTGAATTAGTTGTTCTATGTATCCTATTTCCTCTTTAGTGGCAGCAGTCCTTGACTTTCCACTTTTAGTAGTAGTTCCAGTGGTTGTAGGATTAACTTTTAATTTAACCTCAAGATTTTTAAGCTGTTTTAACGCTCTTTTCTTGATTGTCTCAAGTTGCTTTGGGTCGTCTTTATATAGGATAGAGAAATATAGTGAGCCGAGTTTTGCCATGATTATTTTTTGGTTCTTTTTTTATAGTTTTCAATCGAGCGATTTATTCTTTCTGCGGATGGTTTACTAAATTTTTTCTTTTCTGGTTTAATATAAGATACTGGTTTATCACTTATGATTAACTCAAGTTGTGCATTTGTCATCGTCCAACTATAGTGATACATTGGTATCTTATAAAATAATATGGTTTTAGGCTGCATCATCCAATTATAGTCTTTTAAATAATCCCACGCTGCTCCATATTTTGTTCTTGACGGATAGAATACACTTCTTTCTTGGTCATCATCATCATCGTATCCCTCATATCTGTCATCAATATGGTATTCACGAAGTACGACTGCAGCGGTATTTTTTTTTTACCAATAGCTAATACTTCTGTTAAGTCGGCTTCTGAGTACTGTTTTACATAATAAAACCATCTCCATAAGAAAGGATAGATGAATTTAATCTTTAGGAAACCATTTAAGATAATACATGCAGCAACCTGATAGTTAGCTATAGAATCATTCCCTTCTTTAAGTATTATCTGATTAATCTTTCTTACCGTTCCAGCATGTAGCCATCTTATTTTATAAATCTTATTTCTGATTTTTGCATAATCTGGTAGATTCTCTATGATTGAGTTTAACTCGTCTTGAACCTCTTTATTAGGTTGTTTTACTTTTGCCATATTCTTATTTAAAAAAAGGGCGGTGATTTTTCGCACCACCCTTAGTGTTATTAAAAAGGATTATCCGTTAAGGTTTAGCTCCATTCAACAAGATAATGTCAGCACCATCTGCATTAGGTTTAGTAAACACCTGTACATTGAAGTATGCTGGAGTTCCTGATGCTATTACAGGATTTGCAAACATTTCTACATTAGGAAGCGCAATCAATCTCGTTCCATCTTCCGAAGCCAGAATAAGCGAACCAGTAACCTTTTTCGTTTCGGTAGAATATCCTTGTCCGGTGATATTAAACCCATCAATAGAAGAAACTCCGGTAATAGCCGTTCCCTTTTCAGTCATAAATAGTTTTGCAATGTCATCGTCAACAGATGCAACCTGCATTGTAATGCTTGGGTCTCCAGCGGTAACATAACTTGCCCATTTTTGACCGGTAGTTATCTTAACTGAGGAAATACTTACAGCCCCACTGTCAAAAGAAAAACTGTCTTCAATAACTGGTAACTCAAAATCGAGCGACGTAACGGTGTTTAGATTTATGTTTACAGTGTCATCATAAAACACCCTTTTAACCTTGTCAAAAACTGACTGCAAATCTGTCAGCTTTTTCGTAATTGTCATTTCTGCCATAATTGTAAATTGTTAAATTGTTAAATTGTTTATTTTGTCAAAATATCAGCGTACACCATCAAGTAGTGAAATCCTTTGTCATCACTTCCTCCAGAAACCAATCTCGGAGATATTGCAGTAAATTTATCAGTAACTATTGGAAACATTACTATAAGTTGACTGTAAAGACTGTCTAATCCTTCAACATCTTCTATTCCACCTGCAAAGTCTTTTCTAAAAAGGTCTATTCGCAACGTTGCTTCCTGATAGGCGTTCTTATTGCTCATTGTTCCAGTAATGTCTATTACTATAAAATTAGTTTCTTCCACAGGAGTTGATGTTGGTCTATTAGATATATACACATTACATATCTTAGACAGTTTATTGTATAACGAATACAGAATATCTCTTCTTGGAAATGCCTTTGCCATTATTTCATCGGTTTCATGTTAGACATCAAAATAGATTCTGCCTCATCTTTTGTTTTGGTTAATACGTTTCCACCTAAAACATCTTGAATATAAGAAGAATATTCTGTCCCTGAACACATAACTATTTCTATTCCTTTGGTTTTCGATTTGTAGCTGTTTAAGAAATCAAACGCATAATCGATTCCATAACCACCTTTTGTGTCTATTGAAGCATACATGCTTCTTGTTCGTCCGTCCCAGTCTGGAGATAACGTTACCCTCCCTTCTTTCTTGGTTAGTTTAGCTCTCTTTGGTGGCTTTATTCCATCGTCGCTGTAGTAATACATAAACACTCCATCTATGTATAATCCAACAGAGTAACTGGTAATTGTATTCCCAGTAAACGAACCGATTGGAGACTTGTAGTTCTTTTGTGCATGTCGAACGAGTTCATCACAGGCATCTTCCAAGCATTTCTGTACGTGCTCTAAAGCAATCTTTCTCGCCTTTGCAAGACCTTTGTCCAATTTAGATTCGTTACTCATTGACCTATTACGTTAAAAAATACTGTCGTTCCCAAGTTACCTGAACTAACCTCAACTACAGAACCTTTAAAAGTACCTGTAGCATCAGTTACTGTCAATAAATCACCAACCTTCACAGGTAAAGTTCCCGGTATTGAAAGTCCATATTTTGAAATAATTACTTCGTTAAATCGTGAAGTATTCGTGTATTTCCTGCATTCTCCTTCATAAATAATTTTCTCCCAACCATCGCCAAACGGCGTAGCACCGGTCTTTCTATAGACACTACATGTATGTGGAAATCTTGGGTTATTCATGGAACTTCATGCCAAAAGCGTTCATTTTGATAGTTGACTTAGCCACTTCCTCTCCATACTTCCTGTAAATCTCATTTGCCATCTGTATCAATCTACCATTGTCTGTTACGCCTTTTTGAAAACCACCTTCTTTATGTCTCCACCCAGCGTCTGCGTCTTCTATCGTAGGCGTAACGTTAGGTAGTGCTGCACAATAAATATAAAGGTCAGCCTTGCATAAATCAAGTGTTTTTATCGAAAGTGCCAACGCAGGAGTTTGAGGTTCTACACCTCTCTTTATAAAGATTGATAACAATGCCTCGTCAGATATGGTATAACCTACACACCCCCGCAGATATGCTTCTACGGGGATTGTGCTGGTAGTATATTGAGTTGTTGCCATGTTAAGCTGTTACGGTATAAATACACATGTATCTTGCAACCTGCGGAACACAAAGTGCATAAATTTCACTCTCTATGTAAACGCTTTTAGTTTGAGATTCAAATCTTTGCGTAATAAGCGTTCTTCCACCGTCAAATAAAGCAGTCCGTACAGAAGGGTCTCCAACCAACACGTGTTGTGCAGCCTTGATTGTTCCAATCTGTCCATCTGGTACATAAGCCACATTCAGAGGATTGAAGTTTTCAACCCAGTCTTTTTTAAGGGACTTAGTTGAAGGGTCGTATTTGTCAACCATTGCCTTAGAATCTCTCGGTACAATAGGACATCCTACCAGTCGAGTAATAGCAGCAATAACGGCATCGTCTGAAAGATTCTGTGCATAACTCAATGCATCCGAACCAGAGTTCGGGAACATCATTCGTCCAACACGGGTAAGCACCTTGCTATGTCCCAACATGTCATCGAACAAGTCTTGAGACATTTCAAAATGACCCATAGGATAGCCGTTCTTCTTAGCCCATTTGTATTTGTCTTTCAGATATTTAATCGGGTCTGCTGTTGCTCCTTCCGTAGTGTGTTCTGCGTCAGTCCACCAACGGGCAGTTCCAGACAGCGTTTCCTTGTTTCCACCAGGAACTCCAAAGTCAAAGGTTATTCCCTTAATGCCCTGTGGATTGTTCGTTGCGTCAATTGTAAACTGACCAGTAGATACTATACGCATTCTCTGATGTGTAAGTCCATTGTAGTTACCTGCGAGTAATTTATCTACAGAATCAAATTGAAGACTAAGCAGTGCATCACGAGTTTCGTTTGTTAATGCAGCTTCTCCATATTTCTGTGCCAAAATCATTTTTTCACGAAGAATTTTTTGATTCAGTGCAAATCCATGTTTCTGGGGCGGTATCTTATTAGAACCAATCTTGAAAGATTCAAAGCTCTTGTAAAGACCAGGAGAATCAATATCTGTATAAACCGGTAACGTTGCAACACCCAAGTCTGCCTCTAACTGTTCGTAGGTGAAATCCAACTGAATTTCATCATCCCACTGAAAGCCGTCAGTTTGAGGTGCATTATACTTCTGTTTAAATCTGTCAACAAATTGCTGAAAGCTCGCACCGCCTAATCCGAAGTCAAGTAAGTCATAATATGATTTTACGTTTGTTCTCATTGTTTATCCTCCTTTTTAAGCGTGTTTAAAATAAGTAATCTGAGGCAAAATTGCCTTAACTGCTGCTGGAATAGGTTCTGCAAGCATATCCTCGAATACCTGTCCTTCATAAACTACTGTTCCTGTAGAATAGGTGTTTACAATTACATCATTGTACAGCAAACCATTAACTTTTGCTGAATCTGGTTCTCCTTTAGTAGTAACAACGAACGTTCCAGCAACACCAGTATCTCCTCCATCGAACATTGGTGCAATCTTAGTTTCTTTTACCGAAGCAGTAAATGTTACAACGCCTGCAAGAGCAGAGGCAGTCCATCCTGCAAAAGTTACTGCGGCAATCTTGGCTGCAACCTCTTCTGCGGTATCATCTGCTAATGCAACGTCAATTTCATAGGCTACCCCGTCAAGAGTAACGGTTACCTTACCAGCCTTAGTAGCTCCGGCAGAGATAGTAAGAGTATCTACTTCTGCTGCACCACTTGAATTAGCCGAAGTTATAATCTTAATCTTTCCCAATGCTGTATCCAACGCACACATTGAGCCTGCTGGGATTACATCCCCGATGGTCATTCCGGAAGTATCAATTACACCTCCAACAGGATAGACCTTTGGAACATCTACCCAGATGTTCTTCCCAGAGTCATACGTCTGTTCTTTTTTTCCATAATCACTCATAATCTAATTTTTTTTAATGTTATTATTCTTTTTTAGGCATTTTGCCTTGTTCAACCTTTTTGGCAAAAAACTCGTCTAATTGACTTCCGTCATCCTTTGGAGGATTTTGACTTCCTTGATAAGGAACAGCTCCGTCACCAAGATAAGACCTTAGTTTTGCCTCGTAAGTTGGTTTAACTATTTCTAAAAGTGAATCTGCGGTTGCATCATCAGGAATTTCTATAGTGGATACTATGTCTTCCCATAATGGTTTCCGAGCTACCTTTAGTGATTCAGCCTTCGACTTTACTTCGTTACGCAAAGAGTTAATCATATTTAATTTCTTTTCTTTTTCGTAAGCCTGTTCAAGTGCTTCAAGCCTCTTCAATAATGCATCGTCTGTTTTTTGAGGGGTGTCCTCTTTCGATGCGGGTTTGTAGTTCTTTTTGAACTCTTCAATTTTTGCTGCGACCTGTTCTTTAACCGTATTACCTACCTTGTGAGAAAAATCTCCTTCGATAGACTTGAGAATACCAACCGCCCTTTCGTAAAATTTATCATCTGGTTCTGAACCTTCTGGTAAATGGAGCGTAATGTAATCGGTTATTGTACGGTCGTCCAAATTGGTTTTTCCAATTTTTTCCTTGATTTGAGATAAGATTTTTTCTTTATCCATTTTCTTAAAGTTTAAATTATCTCGCAAATATAATGTATTTTTTTTAATATAACAAATATTTTTTTAATTTTTTCCTCGTTTTGTGGAAAATTTTTTCTTAAAATGTTGTTTTATAAAAAAGTTTTAGTACTTTTGTGTTAAATATCTTATTTATGGATAGATTTTTAACGATAAAAGATAAAGATTTCTATTCTTGGGATTATATAGAACACCTTCGCAAGGAAGATGCTAAAAAGAAAAATCCATATAAAATTATTGCTCAACGTGGTGGACAGGAGAATATGCTGTCTCAAAATGCGGATATTATTTTTGGTGGAGGCTCGAGGGGTGGCTCAAAATGTCTGATTTACAGCACATTAGTGTGTACTCCGTTTGGATTTAGACCTATTTCTGAATTAAAGCCTGGCTCAATAATCACTGGCAGAGATGGTAGAATGCAGAGAGTTTGGAGTATTTCATTCAATGGCGTTAAAGACGTTTATAAAATGACATTTATAGACGGTTCTTCGGTTATTTGCTCTTATGACCACGCATGGACTTTGCGCAAGACTAACTATATAAGTAAAAAAAGAAAGTTAGGCGGAAATGGATTAGAGGCAGATTGGAGAGTGTGGACTACAGATATGATATACAAACACATTCAGTTTGAGAAGCACAAAGAATCGAAGTATAGCAATAATCTTATTGTCCCCCTTTGCGATCCTGTTGCATTTACAATCAATTACAATAAAAAAGATAAATCAATAGACCCATATCTAATAGGAGCTCTTTTGGGTGCCGGATGTGTTTCAAATACAATATACAACGGAAATGCTGTTTCGTTAACAACTATGGATGATGAGGTTGTTCAACAGTTTGTAAAAGCTGGTATATCTATGGCGCACAGGGTGGATAAAAAAGGGAACAAGGCTTCATCATACTACATTAAAGATGAAAAGTTAGTAAACTATATTAAGACCATAGGTTTAAGTGGACATCTTGCGGCAAGTAAATTTATCCCAGATATGTACAAGTTTGGAACAATCGAAGAGCGGTTTGCGTTAGTTCAGGGATTAATGGACACTGATGGAATGATTGACCAACGAGGACATTGCTCTTATACCACTATTAGCGAACAATTAGCAAAAGACGTCAAGTTCATGATTAATAGTCTTGGTGGAACTGCTACGATAAGTAAGAATAAGGCTGGATATAAAACAGCAGATGGTGAATACGTACAATGCAATGATGCCTATATAATATACATTAAAATACCAAATTCAGAACGATTATTCAGGCTTACACGAAAAAAAGAGCTATGCAGAGAATATAACGGAGGAGTAAGTGAATATGGTCGCAGAATAATAGATTGTGAATATGTTGGAAAAGAAGAAGTGTGTTGCATTAGAGTTGAAAACTCTGATTCTCTTTTTTTGGTTAATGATTTTATCGTAACCCACAATTCATTCTCTCTTCTTTTAGAGGCCTTAAAAGACTACCAAAACAAGAATTTTAGAGCAACAATATTGAGACACGAAATAGAAGACCTTTCAGACCTTGTTGATACATCTTATGATGTGTATTCTGACTTCGGAACATATAATCGTTCTAAAGCGGATATGTCATGGAATTTTAATAGTGGTGCATCACTAAAATTCAATTATTATTCAGATAAATACGAGGAATTTAAGATACGTATGCAGGGTAAGCAATACGCTTATATAGGTATTGATGAAATCACCCACATGGAATATAATAAATTCAAATACCTACTTACAAATAATCGTAATGCGTTTGGAATACGCAATAGAATATGGTGTACTGCCAACCCTGACCCAGATTCGTGGGTAGCTCAGTTTATTGACTGGTGGATAGGAGAAGATGGGCTTCCTATTAAAGAAAGAGACGGGGTACGTAGATATTGTTTTATGAACGGAGATGAAGTACAGGATATAATATGGGGAAACAGTAAACAGGAAGTTTATGAACAATGCAGAAACATCATAGACAAACTATGGATAGATGCGTATGCCGAATATGGGAATCCTGCCGATTTATTTGTTAAATCCGTAACTTTTGTTGAGGCACGTCTTGCGGATAACATTCAACTTATGCGTTCAGACCCGACCTACCTTGCTAACCTCGCTGGTCAATCCGAAGAACAACGCTCTCGTGATTTGGAAGGAAACTGGAAATATAAATCCGTTGGTGATGATATGATTAAGATGAATCACATGGAAGCATTTTTCAATAATCCTCAACAAATAGGTGATGGCGTAAAAAGAGCTTCTCTTGATGCAGCGTTCGACGGAGGTGATAATCTTGTTATGTGGCTGTGGGAAGGATGGCACTTAAAAGACCTTTTTGTGTGCCGTAAAGATTCTAAAGATACCGTAAATGTAGTTAAAGCTAAACTAAAAGAATGGAGAGTATTGGAAGAGAATTTCACTTATGACCTGAATGGTATAGGACAGATATTTAAGGGATTCTTTAACGGGGCAGTTCCATTTAACAATAGGGAATCGGTATCGGAAGAAGACAAGGGACTGTACGATACGATTAAATCACAGGCGGCTTATTTATTGGCAAAGAAGATAATCAATAAGGAAATATCAATAGAGCCAACATTACTTGATTATAGATTTGATGCTGGAAAGAACAAGAACGTACAGTTGAGGCAAATACTAATGGAAGAGAGAAAAGCTATAAGGGCAAATTCAACGTCTTATGAGAAAGGATTTACGCTTATCAAGAAAGTGGATATGAAGAAACTGGTAGGACACTCTCCTGACTTTATGGATGCTATGATTATGAGAATGATATTTGAAATAAAAGAGAAGAAGAGTAAAGGGATTCCTAAATTAGGAACTAAATATGTTTCGCCTCAATTTTATCACCGCAACACAATTTTCAATAGAAATAAATTTTAAAACTACAAAAATGGACAAAGAATTATTCATTTCTTCAATCAACGCTATTAAACAGCAGATGGACAAAGACAAAGAGTGTTTAAAGGCATTTAAAATCATTCTACCGTTCGATTATATTTCCGGATATGACAATCACGTTATTATAGATACAATGATTAAACTATTGCAAGAATTAACCAACGATGAAAATGAGTGGATAAACTATTTTATTTGGGAGTTGGAATTTGGTGATAAATACAAAGACGGGTGTGTTAAGATAGATAATGAAAATATACCACTGAGAACATCAGAAGATTTGTGGAATTTGATAGTAAATAAGTAATAATTTAAAAACAAATTAGAATGAACGAACAAATCAAATTATTGAAAGGAGATTGTTTGGAGTTGATGAAGGATATACCAGACAAGAGTATAGATGCAATCATCTGCGATTTACCTTATGGAACAACTGCGTGCAAATGGGATTCTATTATCCCTCTTAATAAATTATGGGAACAATACAAACGCATTATAAAACCTAACGGAGCAATAGTGTTAACAGCGTGTCAACCTTTTACAACTAAATTAATAAATTCAAACATTGAAATGTTTAAGTATTGTTGGATTTGGCAGAAACCACAAGGCGTAGACCCTTTTATGGCAAAGAAAAGACCTTTAAATAATTATGAAGATATATGCGTGTTCTACAAAAAACAACCTACTTATAATCCGCAATTTACAGAAGGAAAACCATATAAAGTGGAACGAGACAAAACTCCACGTAATTACGAGATAACGGATACTGTAATGAAGCCGACAACAACTGTAAATGACGGATTTAGGTATCCAACACGTATACTGCAATTCAATCAAGAAAGAGGTTATCATCCTACACAAAAACCAGTAGCACTATTTGAGTACCTTATTAAAACATATACAAACGAAGGAGAGCTTGTTTTAGACAATGCTATGGGTAGCGGCACGACAGGTATAGCATGCCTAAACACCAATAGACGATTTATAGGCATTGAAAAAGACGACAAATACTTTGATATAGCAAGTAACAGAATCAAAAATCATATAAACAATGAGACCAATCGACATTAAAACAAAAAGAGTTTGGAAACGTATTACACCTACTGGGTATCTATCGCAGTCGAGATTTACCTCAACGGAAGAACCGTTTTCATCAGCAAACGACAATATGTTGTTCCAGACGGTAACGCAAGCTGATTTTCTTCGGGAGTTTTATCCTTCTGGACATACAATTAACGACCCAACCGTTTATCCTGATATTTACAAGGAAGAGACTGTCCCGATATTCGACGAAGACGGCAATCAAACAGGAACTGAAAAGCGTATTTATAAAGAATGCGTTCCAAGACTTGCATTTGCATTTCAACAAATTATCGCTCTAAAACAAATAGTACATCTTTGTGGAAATGATGTTCAGTTTGAGCTTAATGTGAAAAACCCGACAGAAGAACAAAAAGAGATGTTTCTTAAATTCAGAAGTGGTTGGATACAAAAAGACATGGAACTGGCTCTTTATGAAACTACAAAATCAACCAAGATAACCGGCGATTCTGCATTCGTTGGTTTTATGAATAATGGTGAATTTGGATATAAAACACTATCTTTTCTGAACGGAGACACACTTTATCCACATAGAGACCCATTAACAGGGAGAATGTTACTGTTTGCACGTTCATACTATGACAACGATGAAGATGGCAATCAAATCACAGAATGGCTGGAGGTTTGGGATGAAGTCTATCTCACAAGATATAAAAAATCCGCAGCTAAAACTATTCCACAGAGGATATTAAATATATTCGGAATAGATGGTTATTCTATTATAAGTAAAAAAGCTCACGGATTCCCATTCGTACCAGTAGCTTATATGAGAGATAACGATGGTGCTTGTTGGACGCCTTCTCAAAATTCTATAGAAGAGTTTGAACTTTCAGTTTCACAGATGGCACAGAATAATCAGGCATACGGATTCCCTATTCTTTATTTACAGGGGGATGGCAAGACGGCTATTGGAAAAGAGTTTGATATGAATGGTACGATAAAGGTTCTTGAGATGGGCAAAGATGACAAGGCTGGTTATCTTAATGCTCCGAATGCTTCGGAATCGTTTATGAAACAGATTGATACTTTATATAAGATGATATATGAACAGTCGTTCACGGTTATACCACCTTCTCTTAAATCTGGAGACCTTCCTGCAGCTGCACTTAAAATATTATATTCTCCTGCTTATGAAAAAGCGATGATTGATGCCAATGAATATCAACCATTTTTGAACGAAATGGTAAAGATATTCTCTCACGGTTATGGAATGGAAGTTAAGAGTACGATTGACTTTGCAACCCTACCAATGAAATGGTGGATAAAACCTTATGTTCACGTATCTGAAAGTGCTATGGTTGCAGATTTGGCAGCTGCGGTTCAGAACAAATTCATTTCAAGACAAACAGCTTCTGAGAAGATTTCTATGTATTCTACCGTAAGCGAATGGGATAGAATAATAAAAGAGGAAAAGGCAAAACAGATGGCTGAGTTAGAAACGGAAATTCAAAAAGCTAAAAATATAACACAAACAAGTTCAAATGATGATACATAAAATGATATAATACAATAATTATAAAAGTGATTTTATTTAGTTAGTGTTAACTTAAAATAAAAATTATGTCAAACAAAAGACGTTCAATCTCGGTAAAAGAGATGGAGTTTATAGCCTCAATAAGAGGTAAAAGCATTTCTGATTTCAAACCACGAACATTTAATAAGACCTATCGATTAAGAATCAGCGACGAAGAGTATAAAAAATTAGAAAAGTTCAGAGAGCAAGAAGTACACTATCTTGATACTTTATTATCATCAGACAAAACACCACGAATACTTATCTTTGATATTGAAACTGCACCAATGAAAGCCTACGTATGGGGAAAGTGGAAACAGGATATAGGTTCAAATCAATTTTTATCTGACTGGTATGTTTTATCGTGGAGTGCGAAGTGGCTAAATAACAACTATATGATGAGCGACGTGTTATCACCTGAAGAAGCACTTCAAGAGAATGACAACAGAATTGTTAAGTCTTTGTGGAATTTATTTGACCAAAGCAACATAATCATCGCTCATAATGCCCAGAAGTTTGATGTGCCAAAGATGAACGCACGGTTTGTTATCAATGGGTTAACTCCACCATCGCCTTATAGAATAATTGACACATTATGTGTTGCACGAAAGCAATTCGGATTTACGTCCAATAAACTTGATGACCTTGCTGGATATTTTAATATCGAACATAAGAAAGAGACTTCTTTTGAACTGTGGGATAGATGTGTTAATGGAGACCAAGAATCGCTTAACTATATGGAAGAGTATAATATGAGGGACGTTGAAATCCTTGAACAGGTTTATTTAAAACTTAGGCCGTGGATAAAGAATCATCCAAACCTATCTTTGTACATAGAGAATAAAGAAGAAACCTGTCCTTATTGCGGTTCTACGAATTTATTTGATACCGGAACATTCACTTATACGAATGTGTCTAAATTCTCAAATGTAAAATGTTCAGACTGTCATGCTATCTCAAGAAGAAGAACATCTGATTATCCGAAAGAGAAGAGAAAGAATTTGATTACTTCAACATAATTTAATGTAAGTACATATAACACAAATTGTTATGTTTGGTTGTTATTTAGAATTATTCTAAATTTCACAAAATAGAGAAAAAAGTTGTGATTTTATTTGGAAATACTAAAACTTGTTTTTAAGTTTGCTAATATTTTAGGGGTTTAACATAAAGATATAATTCTCATTCGTGAGAATACTTAACAGCCGACTATAGTTAAACCCCGAATAAACTAATCGGCTGTTATTTTTTTACACCCTCTTTATACCAGTTTCAGGGAGCTATAAATTGAAACGGCCGTGTATTCGGCAAAAACGTGTGTGAGAGACGACGATCTAAGGCGTAAATGGTAGCCCTGCCGGCCTGCAACTACCAACCGAATGAGTTTTAGAGCGGACGAGTTAAAACTAAGTGGAATGAACTGACCACTTATACCACGAAATGTGGTTCGGAGGACAAATGCTCAACACACTGCCAAACAAAAATGGTGTTTTTCTTAAAATATCCTTTGTTTGGAAACCCCATAACATTCGGGGTATTTGGCTCGCTATACTGTTCATTAAAATAATTAAAATAACATTTTAAGATTATTTAACACTAAAAATTTGGTTTATAAAATAGAACCCATTATCTTTGACAAAAATTAAATTAAAACAAAATGAAAGAATTAATTAATCTTGCTGCGTCTCTTGTTGTCTTGACTATTTTGTTGGTCTCATTGCATACTACACACATTACGAGAGTAACATAAGTAGATGATTTCACGAATAAGCAATAATCAAAACAAATGAAAATAAATAAACAGATGCAGCAAAACATTGAGACAAATAAAATATATTGCGAGCCGTGCTTGGATACGGTATCAAGGATGCCAAACAACTTCTTGGACTGCGTAATAACAAGCCCTCCATATTGGCAACTTAGAGATTACGGCTACGAAGGACAATGGGGATTAGAGACAACATATCAAGAATATTTGGAGCATCTTTGGTCTCTCATGGATGCTATTTATCCAAAATTAAAAAAAGAAGGTACTGTGTGGATAAATTTGGGAGATACGTATAATGGGAATACAACATCAAACCGCAATCCATTTTTAGACGATAGCGTTCATAATAGTGATATTAGAAAGCAAATTCAGCAAAATATAAAAAACAAATCATTATGTCTTATTCCTCATCGGTTTGCTATTGGATGTATCGATAGAGGATGGATTTTAAGGAATGACATTATTTGGGCTAAGATTAATGCAATGCCAGAATCTGTTACCGATAGATTTAGCAAGAAACATGAATATGTATTTTTCTTTGTAAAAAACGAGAAATACTATTTTGACTTAGACGCCATAAGAGATAAAACAGTTACTAAGTCAAATGTTAGAAATAAAAGAGCAGAATCTTATGGTAGTGAACTTGGTATTGGAGGAGGAACAAGAGAATGGAATAATCCAAATGGAAAAAATCCGGGTTCTGTTTCAGATTTTTGGGATATTCCAATAAGACCAAGTTCATTAAAACACTACGCCACCTATAATGAAAGCTTAATTTCAAAACCGATTTTAGCAGGATGTCCAGAAGGGGGAATAATTTATGACCCGTTTATGGGAACAGGTACTACGGCAGAGTCAGCATTAAGACTTGGACGTAAATACATAGGAAGCGAAATGAGTGAGGAATACTGCAAAATTGCAGAGAAACGATTAAAAGCATTAATATCACAATTAAATTTATTCTAAACAATGAAAACAAATCAAATTACAATCAAAATGGGTAACTACTACGTTATCCAAAGAACCAAAGACAGCATGTTTAACGCCACCGATCTTTTGAGACAGTTTAATGAAGACAACAAAGAGAAGCACTTGGAGCACTTTCTTAAAGCACAATCTACCAAAGAGTACATCCATATTTTGGAGTTTGCCTCAAACAACTACTGTTGGGAGGAGAAATTTAAGGTAATAGAGATAGAAAAAGGCAAATACGGACAAGTTTGGATGCACCCGTATCTGTTCTTGGAGTTTTTGGCTTGGCTTAATCCTATGTTCAGGTTTGACATGATGAAGCTTATAAACGAACAAACAACTAACGGACAGATATTCGGAGAACACAACGATATCGGAGATGTTTTGCGCATTTTATACGAATATAAGACATATCTGATTAAAGATCGTAATTCAGGCCTTGTAAAAATTGGCAAATCGCTCGACATTCAACAAACTTTACTATCTTTGTCTTCGGACAACAACCAATTGTCGTTATTGTTATCGATAGATATGGATGTTGTTAATGAGTTGCATTTAAAATACGCCGATAAGCGAAGACTTGATGATTGGTTCGAGTTAAGAGGATCGGATTTACTCGATATTTACACAAAATACAGGTACGGTTCGTTAAGAAGCTATATGTGGCTGCCTGAATAAACGCCTCCACGCTTAAATAAATTGGCGTGGTTGAATTATCTCATCAAAGTTGATGTCTTTATCAACCAAACAAGAATAATCGCTTAGAAAGCCTTAAAATGGCTCAAAATAATCAGGATTAAAATAACAATTTAAAACAAAAACAAAAATGAAACAGACAAGAATTGATGTGATTAACAACACACTAACAAGATTGAACGGAAGTGAAAGGAACAAATACAAAAACTTTGTTCTTAATGAGAAAGAAGTTGAAGACAAAATGAATCAGTATTCTATATTTCCATACAGACGTAGAAATTACATTTTAACGAATGTAAAGCGACCGTACAACTATCCAAAAGCAAACTTTTTAGGAACAAGAATGGCACTGGTTGGAATCTTGGAGAATGGAGAAGACTTGAGAGACTTTATCGAGTATCAAATGAGGCTTAATTTTATCCTTGAGATGGAATATGACAGATTATTCAGACGAGTATTTTAGGCATTCAAAAAGAGAACAAAATAAAGAAGAAATCGAGTAGTGTTTTAATAAGATAGCATTATATATGTAAATAAGGCCACCAAGATTAAAATAAAAGCGTGTAGATTTATTTTTTACAAAAGTTGAACTATTTATCAGCTTTAAAAAAATAACGCCTTAAAACACACTGAAATAATTCAAATTAATAAAAATTAAAAAACAAACAAATATGAACAACGAAGCATTGATTGAAATTAACGAAATTAAGAATTACATTGTCAAGAAGTATTCTTTAAAAGAAAAGATTAGAACAAAGAACAACCTGATTTATAGAAACGATAAGATAGTTTTAATTGAGAATATCTTTACTGGAGATTTAAAGGTAAAGCGGAATTTGCGTGCCTGAAATGATATTTAACAAAAACACTATTTCATGCACATTGCAACAGGTTTTTAGCCTGTTGTTTTTGTCGTATTTAAAGTGAAAATTAGCAAGAAATCCAATAAATCTTTAGTTTATGAGTTTTGCGTAAAACCAATTCATCGCTTTAGCGTGGATGGGATATAAGCAAAATAAAAAGAAACACACGGTAATCACAAAAACGGTCATCAGATGATACAACAGAAATTGATTGTAATCTGTTAAATATCAATTAGTAATTGTTTTGATTGTAGACATGGTGATATAACAGATAGTACAGCAGACGGACATCAAAATTTAAGGTAGCAAACAAGTTTTTAATATGAAAATTAAAACAAAATGGAGTACATAGGATTTAAAAACGAATATCATTCAGGCAAGATTCATCTTTACAACGGCGATTGCATGGATTTGCTTAGGCAAACACCAGATAAATACTACGATTTAGCCATAGTTGATATTCCTTATGGGTTGGGGGACAAATTAACTCAAGGTGGAACGTGGGCAAGTAAATATAAAAGAAGCGATTCTTATTGGGATATTTTACCAACTAAAGAATATTTTGATGAATTATTTCGGGTTAGTAAAAATCAAATTATTTGGGGAGGAAATTATGCACAATTACCACCAACAAGAGGATTTTTAATATGGGATAAGGTTGCTTTAATGGACACGATGGCTGATTGTGAATTTGCGTGGACTTCTTTTGATAGAAATGCTAAAATATTTAGACATGTAAGAAATACAAGTGAAAAAAGGATACACATAACCCAAAAGCCAGTAGCACTGTATAAGTGGATACTTAAAAACTATGCCAAAGAAGGCGACACAATTTTGGATACACACTTTGGCAGTCTTTCTATAGGCATAGCATGCCACGATATGGGATTCGAGTTAACCGCAATAGAACTGGACGAAGACTACTACGAGGCTGGTAAAAACAGGCTTATTAATCATCAACGACAGCTAAATTTATTATAAATGAGAGCAAAAAAGTCTATAATTAAAGAACAAGACGGTGGTTGGATTAAACTTCATCGAAAGATAATGGATAACCCGATGTACTTCTCCGAACCATTCACAAGAACACAGGCATGGATAGACCTTATTTTGTTGGCAAATCACACAAATAACTTTTTCTATATCAGGGGTAATAAGGTCGATGTTGCACGTGGTCAGGTGGGGTATTCTAAAGAGATTCTTTCAAGACGATGGGGATGGTCGAGAGGCAAAACAACACGTTTCATAAAACAGCTCGAAACGGACGGCATGTTGATACAACAGAAATCGAGCGTAACTACTTTAATATCAATATGTAATTACAAAACATATCAAGGTGATGATACAACAGACGATACAACAGACGGACATCAGACGGACATAAACAAGAATGATAAGAATGATAAGAATATAGATTCTTATTCTAATAATCTATATCGTTCAAATGAGGTTTATTCTTTTGATGAATTTTGGAATGACTATGACAAAAAAGTTGGTGATAAAACAAAACTTAAAGTTAAGTGGAGTAAAATATCAAATGCGGATAAGTTAAAGATAAAAGCACATATATCTGAATACAAGAAAGCACAACCAGATAAGAGCTATCGAAAAAACCCAGAAACTTACCTGAATAACAAATCGTGGAATGATGAGATAATCAAAAAAATGTCTTTGACCGCAGCGGAACAACCAGTAAAACGGTACAGAACTTTAGATATTGAACTAAATGATAACTTTATTGAGTAGTAAAAATCATGTTATTTATGAAATTTCTAAGGTGTAAACTATTGCGACTTATTTTAAGCGTTTTTAAGACACTTTTTTATCTTAGTTGATATATTTATCAACTTTTGTGTAAACTATCAATACACGTTAAATAAACGGCTAAATAGAGCCTGATTTTGTTTGTGTTTTCTACTTGTTATTTTTTTGTTTTGTCTCTAAGTTTGTCATATTGTTTCTCAAGTTTCTTTACTTCTTGCGATAATAGCTTCCTTTCTTCTCTTTGAATGGAGTTTCTTATCTTAATAAGCATTTCGTCTTCTGGAGATTTGTAAATTCTTGCCTTTGAGTTGTTCTTTTTCATTTCAGCATTAAATAATCCTCTCTTTTTTGCCTCTTCTTTCATTTTTTGCTTTATTGCCTCAGTCTGCTCTTCTGTCATATATTTTCCTATTTGTTTCAGCCTCATCTTAGTCTTGGCTATGTCAAATACCAACGTGTATCCATCCATGTGATAACAGTCTGTTAATAAACCAGCCTTCCTGTAAATGGATATTTGAGATGTGCTTACTCCTGTTTGCTTGCTTATTCCTGCTTGTGTGTTTATGTATTCCCTCCCATCAATCATGTATGGGATTAAATTGTCCTCGTTTACTCTTTTTTTTCTTAATATGACAGTCTCTGAATGAACGTTTTCTTTAATGGTTGTTCCGTATATGGCATATTGATTACCATTCGTCCCATGTCTCTTTTGATAACCATCTTTTCTTAGTATTCCTCCAAAGTTATTCATTGTTTCAGGTGTTATTTCGTTGTCTAAACACCATTTCTTATAAGAGTTGTACAGGTGTATGGAGTTTATCCATCTTGGTATGGTATCTGTAATATTCTTGTTTTTCTTGTAGTATTTGTTTATATACATGAATTTTAAAACAGAGTTTCCTATTCCTTGATGCTCCTCTATTTTGGACTCTATATAACCTCTATCACTAAATTCATATCCGTTCTTTATATATCTGTTCTTTCCTTCCAATACCCAGTTAAATATACCAGAATACTCATCCTTAAAGATTCCTGATAGTTGTTTTGAGTTTCTTTCTATCGACGCATCATTCTTAAAGTCAATTATCACAATTCTACTTTTTAATCCATCGTTCATGCTTTGCATTACCGGCATCTCTATAAGACTTATAAACTGAATAGGAATGTTTTTAGCTATAAAACTTTCTCCTAATGGTTGTTTTGCCTCTAATGGTTCTCCGCTTATAAGAGACTTAAATGAATCTTCATTCCTCGTTATGTCAGATGATACCGTATCTCTACTGAAATTTGCTCTTAAACCATCTATTAGTGCTATGTTCTTTTTCCTTCCAGCTCCGGTTAGAAGTAATCCTACTGGAATTTCTCCTATACTCCCTTCTCCAAATAAGCTCTTCATCGTATCAAATATAATTTCTTTGGATATTGTTCCTGCTCCGGATAAAAATACGGAATATTCAGTCTTACTTCTGTTAAGTAAAAGACATCCTAATGCCTCTTGAAGCAAAGTTCTGTCTTTTCTATTGGGAAGTATAACCTCTAAAAAAACGTTCCACTGTGGAGCTATTGCCATATCATCATATTTGTATCCAACCGAAGACAATTGTACAAGTGATTTGTCAAATTTATGCTTAATCATTCTTCTTGTATCAAGTACACAATCATTAAACACAACAAGCTCTTGTTCTATTTTTAGTTGTTTGTTAGACGTTGCCCTTAGACATAATTCAATTACACTGTGAAATCTTGAGTAATCTCCCAATGGTAATCCGCAACGCTTCATTAAGTCGTATATAAGATTGGAAAATTCATCATAACTTAATGGTTCATATATCTTTCCATTGAAGAAGTGTAGTAACCCTTTATACTTGCTTATAGACGATTCTATTATCGCAGTTCGTATTAAGTCCTGTACGCCATCAACTCTTATTGACGACCTTTTAGATTTGATTGCTTTTGATAACTCTTCTTTGTTGATTAAACCGAATACCTCATCAATCAGACTGTCGTAATTTTCTCTTTCCATGTTGATTTTTTGTTTGAAATTTTATGTCAAACCGCAAATTTAATGATAATTTTGTTGTTTTACAAATTTTTATTGATTTTTTTACTGTTCTATTATTATTCCGAATATGTACCAAAAATTGAAAAAATGGTACATATTGTGATAATATGTACTAAAAATTGAGAAAATGGTACGTGTGTGTGTTAAAATTGGGTCTGAAAATAAAATAAAAAAAATTTAGAGGAGGATTGATAGCCCCTTGCTGTTTAATTATTACAAGGGGGGGGATGGTGGCTATAAATGGCTGTACATGGGAGTTTGATTTACTTTATATTATAAGAATAATATAAACGACTTTTCAAAATACCGATTTTTAAAAAAATGAGTAGAAGCACGGCTTTACATATTTGATAGATTTTATCTATTGAAATATCTGTCATATAGATTTTATCTATAATACCACTACACCGTTATCACATTCAAATTTGCTATATAAATAGAATATATATAGTATTTTTCTATACACGTTCATTAATAGAAACTATCTATATAGATTATCATTTATAGATTTTATCAATACGATTAGCCGGCTTATAATTTTTTTCTATTGGATTATTATTCTACATAGTTACCTTGTCAGTTACTTGCTCCGTTACTCACATGTAAATAACTGTTAAGACGATATAAGAATATATAAAAGATAGAGTACAAGAGTACAATTTATAGAATAATTTACTATCTTTGAAGTACTAAAATATAAGTTCTTTTGTGTTGGTAGCATGGCGTTTTAACAACGTTTAACTATTTATTTAACGTTTTTTAACGCAAAATATTTGGCGGATTCTCTGGATGATGTTACCTTTACAATACTAAAATAAACCGCTCGAAAGAGCACAAAATTAAATAAAATGAAAACTTTAAAATTAAGGAAAATCGATTATCGGCAATTTGAGAATGAAAATTTAACCGGCATTATTTCACTTCCGAAAGTCAAAGAAATTGGCGGCCGTGCTTTTTATAACAGTTCCTTTGAGGGTGCAATTAACTTTCCAAAATGTAAGTGGATTGGAGCAAGCTCTTTTGAAAATTCAAACTTCACAAGCGTTTACGACCTGCGGAAAGTGGAGAGGATAGAAAGTTACGCCTTTGAAAACAGTAAATGTACCGGCACGCTTGAAATTCCGAATTGTAATTTTATCGGCGGTCATGCCTTTGCAAATTCAGAATTTAGTAAAATAATCATCGCCGATGATGTACATATAGAGGGTAACAGTTTTGGCAAAAAAACCGATGATTTTATCGAAGTGTACAAAAGTACCGGCAAAAAAGGGGGAAGTTATTCCCTTATAAACGGGCGTTGGCAGTTCGATGATGTAACTTTCAAAATTCATAAAGTTCAATTTGTTATCGTAAACGGTCAACCTGTTATGCGCTGCTTTGTTGCTCCTTGTATTTAACACTTAAACCTCCGTTAAATCTTTGAAAACAAAAGATTGGAAAAAGGGAGGTTATGATCGATAATAAAATTTATTACGTAACTCCCAATTACGCAAGCCACCCGGCCGGCGGGTTGATTAATTTTTTAGAAATAATATAAACCGATCCGAAAGGATCAAAAAAAACAAACTAAAATGAAAGAAAAATATGTATTTATTTGGCGGTTGTCAGCAGGCAGATGGGACAACAAAGCAGGTAAAATGAATTTTGAGGATAGGTATCCAATGCCCGGCTGCGGGAGTGATTCATTAATGCAGTTGGACGGTCGTTTATCTTTAGATTCTATGTTAAGACAAGCGCGCGAGTTAACAAAAAAGCGCGGCGGCGTTGGATTTTCAATCGGGAGGCTTGTGCCTCACGATCCTGAAAATTACTACTGTCAAAGTATTGTTAAATTCACAGAAATATAAATTTATGAAAGTAAGAACAAAAACAATCGGCGGCCTTTATATGGCATAAAGAAGAAAAATAACCCGCTTTAGCTTTTTGAAAATAAAAGAGCGTGAACATTGAATGTTCGAGCGGGTACAAATTACTAACTTTTAAAATTAAATGAAGATGAAAACTTTACAACAAATTATCGAACGAAACGACTACAAAAGACTGTCGCGAAATTTAGCTAACAAGGTTGAGGATTTAGCTAACATCGTAATTAAAAAAATGGAGGAGCTCGAAATTGAGGAGCTCGGTGATCTTTCGCTTGTAACAAAATCGGCGAGTTATTACACTCATAAATATTTAGTTATCAAAAAAGATTACTATTATCAAAGCGGAGTTTTAAACGTATGCCGAAATTCTGACTACGGAGACGGACGTCCCGGCTTTTATTACGCTGGTGATTATTCAAAATGGGTTGACTTCGCGACTAATGAAGAGGCGCTTTATTTTCTCAATAACTTCAAAAAATACATTGAGTTATTGGAGGAAATAGAGAGCAAAAAAGTAGCCGAAATTGAGGCTTACATGTAAAATTTGGAGGGTTATTTGCACCCTCCCGATTCTTTGCCTATTTATGCGAAGTATTGGAGCAGAAAACAACCGAAAAAAACAATCGCCGAAAATGGGCGCGAAAAACAACAAATTAAATACAGAAAACAAAATGAAAACGCTAACTAAAGAACAAGTAAACAAAAAGTATAGAGGCAAGTATGTTGAATTTAACGAAACATACGACTATACAACGCGAAAAACAATGTACGAAATTCTGAACGTGTATAGCACTATACGCGAAAATACGACGCTCGGCGAAGACGTCGGCACGGATATGGAGTATTGTCGGTAACAATTAAAATTTACTAAAATGGACGTAGAAAAATATTTGGATTCAATCGGCGCAAAAAGCAGCGCCGAAAGGCTCGCGGCTATTGCAGGCCTGAATTTGGGCGAGAGAAGCGAAGCAGCGGCTCGTGTACTCAAAAAAAGACAACGCAGGCGCGAATTATTCACTTTAAAAATTAAGTAAAAATGAAAACAAAAGAAAACCAAATCATTGTTGCTTTTCATATTGGACGCGGCGGCAGATTTTACAATGCCGGGCATAAAACTTTTCTGGGCGAGTTAAACTTCAGGGATTTACAGAAGTTGAATGCCGATAATATCTTTTATCGGGATCGGGACGAACGTGGCCGATTCATTAAGATAAAAATTTACGACGGAGCAGGCAATTTTGTTTCGGACGACGATCCGAAAGGATTAATCGGGAGGCTCGATTTTGACGGAGATTTTGATACCGATTATTGCAAATACATTGAGGACTGCACGGACGAAGAATTGCAAATAATTGCCAAAAGTATTGATTTTAAATCGTTTGAGTTAAAAGAATATTTGAAAGCAAGGGGATACTTCGAAGAAGATTGAATAATTTAGGGATAGGGTGGTTAACGGCCATCCTATCCTATGGATTTATATAAGACAGAAAACAATCACAAAAAAAACAAAAGAAAATGAACGCCGAAAACAAAGAAAAATTAATGGATATTTTATGCTGGACTGCCGTTTTATCGGCAGCTGCTTATTTTGTAATAAGAATTATCGTTGAACTATTTTAAATTTTAGACAAATGAAAACAGTAACATTGTTGGCAAGTGCTCCTACTCTGGAGAGAATAACAAAGATGGTGAATGATTACTTTTATTCGACAAGTATTGAACTGCATGAAGGTGAGGACGGCGTGTATTCTTTGACTAATAGCAAGGGCAGAATGGATAGGTTTCGGGTTGTTAAGAAAAAGAATAGATTCAGATTTGAAATAATCTAAACAGAAAACAAAAAACAGATAAAATGAAAGCAACACTAAACATAGAAAACGACGTCGTGAATAAATTTATTATCGACGTAACGCTTATTGATCCTATAAACAAAATTATCGATGGGTTGAAAAACGGAGGATATCGAAACATTGATATAAATTACCTCGACAAGAAGCTCGAACATTTTACGGAGGTTGCATGTAAGATGTTAAATATCGATTTTTCGGGCACGGTGATCGAAAACGAAAGAAGCGGAGTAATATTGAACGATTACATAAAAAACCAATACATCGAAAGATTTACGACGCTCCTTCGATATTTTGAAGGTATAAACAAATAACAATCAATCGGGAGGGTGTATTTTGCACTCTCCCATATTCATTTGCAAAGCAGAAAACATGAACGCAGAAAATATGGCCTTGTGGAGGCAGAAAACAAACAGAAAAAACAACGGCAGAAAACAATAATTAAAACTAAATGAAATAACAATGAAAGCAAAATCTGACAGACAGGACAATCCAATAGGTAACGGAAATTATCACGTATCTTATGATTTATTCGATTTTTCCGAATTTCCTTTTATCGTTACAACCGTAAATGAAAGTAAAACCACCGAAAGCGTGTATGTTACCTACACGAATAACAATAACGGAAAAATAATAACCGTTCGTTTTTCATGGCACGAAAACAATGCCACTAAATTCGGAGACCAACTGAACGGTAACGTTGCCACACGTGAAGAGGTTCTTTATAATTTGGGAATTATGAATAGGACTTTCGTGCCGGATACTTTTCTGTTTATTGAATGGAAAAGCGTTAAGAAATCGGATGTTAAAATTTACCGGGAGGCTGAACTTACTCTCAAAGAAATGTATGCACTTGGTGCTGGAGCTGATATTTCAATGTACACCGGAAAACTCGCAAAAGGCAGTAACCGCCTTATTATCGGAACTAAAGTTGAAGAATTGAATGTAACGACAACCGACATTTGTGGACATATAGTTGATTTAGGAATGTATATTTACGAATAAATAAAATTAAGAATAAAATGGGAACAATGTTTTGGCAAATTGAAAAATATTTTGGATCAGTTATTAATCTGATGGCAGACGATCCGAGAATTTACTCCGAAAAGTTGACCAAAAAACAAGTGGAGGACTTTTTAGGATTAAAGTTAAGGGTTGCAAGAACCTACGAGAACCCCGAAATAATAGCAAGCGCAATGGTGCTTATTGATTCAAACAAAATGATAGACACAAGAAAACAAAGAGGTACGGCAACAAAGTGCTATATGATTGACAGTGACGAATAAAACAAACGTAAAAAACAAATCTATTTAGTTAAATACATGTAAATAAGTAACTTTTGGTTTGTTGTTTATCAAACTATTCGTATCTTTACGGAAAAATGGCGGAGTCCGAAAAGCCATGATAGAGTAGGCAAACTAAACTAAAATTTAAAGCAATGGAAGAACAAATCAAAAAACTGAAAAAGCTGGCCGACGAATACGCAGATTTTGTTGGCAGAACTCCTATTGAACGGCATGTTATTATGCAATATGGTAATAGTATTTACGACGAAATTAGTTTATATTTTACAAAAGACAGAGAATACTCAATGGGATTTGAGAAAGTTGAAATAGCCGAATACAAAAATACAATAGAGATGCCTCTTAACTACACGGCAGAAACACTCGAAAAAATATATAACGATGTCAAAAAATTTCTCGACAAGGAGAAAGAAAAAATAAAAGAAAAGGCCAAGAAAGAAAAAGAACAAGAAATAGAAGAATTACGCAAGAAATTAGAACAAATGGAGAACGAAAAACAATAAAAAAATGAAAACAAAAGAATTAAAACGTATAAACGCAATGTATAATTGCACTGGCGGGGGATATTCACCTTACTCAGATGGTATTTTACACAAAGACGGAAAAATAATAGCCACAAACGGATATTAGCGGTTCGTGCCGGATTATTAACGATAAAACTAAAATAGAATGAAAATATTAGTAGCCTGTGAAGAAAGCCAGGCATTAACAAACAGATTTAGGGGGTTAGGACACGAGGCTTTTTCTTGTGATATACTTCCGTGCAGTGGCGGACATCCTGAATGGCATTTGCAGCAAGATGTAACCGAATTGCTAAAACAGAAATGGGATATGATTGTAGCCTTTCCGCCATGCACATACTTAACGGTAACAGGCAACCGATGGTTTAATATTGAACGATACGGAGAAAAAGCCGTGCAAAGGCATAAAGACCGAGAAGAAGCGATTAAATTCTTTTTGATGTTCGCAAATGCTGAATGCGATTACATAGCTATTGAAAATCCTGTTGGCATAATGAGTAGCGAATGGCGGAAACCTGACCAAATTATTAATCCTTATGAGTTTGGCGACCCATACGAAAAGAAAACGTGCTTATGGTTAAAAGGGCTACCGACATTAACGCCTACGAATGTGGTAAAACCTGAACCGAGAAAAGAATTTAAGAGCGGTAAGACAATGCCTGGCTGGTATGCTGATGCTTGGAAACTACCGAAAGATGAACGTGCAAAACTTCGTTCAAAGACGTTTCCCGGAATTGCACAGGCTATGGTTAGTCAATGGACAAACTTCATTACGGAGCAGTCCGGTAGGCATGACCGCTAATGCCTGCATATAGGCAACAGACAAGGCAAAAAATTTACTTGTAGCAACTGCAATTCTGTATTCGATGCTGACGAAAATGCAGCTAAGAATATAGCATTGTTGGGGGCTTCTGTAAACAGCCCTGAAAAGCCGAGTATGTTGTACTGTCAAGTGCATTCGTTCTTAGGTTTAAAGCCCACAAATCTTTAGCTTGTGGGTAGTTTACATCCAGTCTCACTAAGCGGATGGGATTGCGAAACAGTTCTTATAATGAATAAAAAATGTTGTTATCAATGGAAACACTAAGAGAAGCATTTAAAGCAAGATACCCAAAATACTCGGACAGTATCTTGAATAGATTCGAGAAAATAACTCACGAAAAAGCAACATGGGAAAACATGACTAAAGTAAACTTGGATAAGTTTGCCAACGGTATGTTACGACAAACGGCAAGGAGCAGCGCAAAAACGTATTGTTCGATGCTTAAATCTGTATTGAACCTATATTCGGACGAAATAGAACTCCCAAGAGGATTCAGTGAGCTCCTGACAATAAAAAAGGACGTAAGCCAGCATGTTTATCTTACAGAAGATGAGGTTCAGAAAATAATATCGTACGAACCATTAAACGACACAGAAAGAGCAATACGTAATCAGTTTGTTTTAGGTTGTCTGACCGGAGCAAGGCATTCGGACTATATCATGTTCACAGAAGAAAACATCTTTGGCAACACACTTCGGTATGTATCAAAGAAAACAAGGATACAGGCAGATATTCCGGCAGCACCAGTTGTTAAGAGATTGATTAAGGAAAACGAGGCTTATGGTTTTGTAGGACTTGAATTTTCGCTTTGTTACTTTAACAGGATTATCAGGGATATTTGCAAGAATGTAGGGATAACCAATATGATTAAGTTATATCAGGGTGGAAAATATGTAGAAGGAGAGAAGTGGACGTTTGTTTCCAGCCATACGGCAAGGAGAACCGCAGCAACACTATTATACTTAAAAGGAATCGACATATATCAAATATCGAAAATTCTCGGTCATAGCTCAATTGAACAAACCGAGCGTTACATTTGTGTTTCTCTGGTAGAAAATAACCCGCAACTAAAAGAATTTTATAGCAACTTCAAGTAATGGAAAAAGAAAAAAACCTAACGGCAAGATTAATGAAGCAGTTTAACTGCGAATCGAACGATGTATACTTCGCCATGCTTATGGCTATGGGTTTATCAGCAACAGAGGCTTATATAGCTATCTTTAGGCCTTTAACGTCAGGAAGTGCTACTTTAGCTAACAAGCATATAAGGGAGAATCCTCAAATAAACTCTCTGATAACCTATTTGAAAACAGAAAAAACAACAATAGAAAACAACGGAACGTATGATGATGTTAGTTCTCTTGTTGAAAACTACAAAGAAAAGGATTTCATTATAGCCGAATTAATAAAGTCCCTTAGTGGTTTAAAAGGCAAGGATAGAGCGGAAGTACTTAATAAGATAGCTGACTTACAGCAGATGAAGAAAGAAGAAATGAAAAACGAGGAAGAGAGAGTACATTTCTATCTACCTCTTCCGATCTGTAAGGACTGTCCGAATAAGAATAATTTAGTGCGGTGATTAGAAAATAGGAGATGTATCCAATTTTGAACCCAATAGAGTTTCTTAAAATAGATTCAATCAGTCTAAGTCTATCAACATCTTCTTTTTTAAAAAACACATACCCTAAATTATCGTTGGCTGCAATGCTAACAAAATGCGTAACAGATATTAATAATAGTTGACAACTTTTGACCTTTTCCCGGACTGCTAAATCAACAATTTAAGTAAATTTGAAGACTAATTTTTGACGGGTTTAAAT
>Ga0208825_1000212_pt1 | contig 58467 bp, 49 predicted proteins | sample AD_UKC113_MetaG_FD_184450 | JGI IMG/M metagenome (GOLD analysis project Ga0208825, IMG submission 184450) | Active sludge microbial communities of municipal wastewater-treating anaerobic digesters from Hong Kong - AD_UKC113_MetaG (SPAdes)... | ecosystem: Engineered > Bioreactor > Anaerobic >... | reverse complement strand
ATGTGCCGACATCCAACGCGGCATAGCGCGAGCCACGCGCATCGGTGCCCAAGGTCAGCGTGCGCACTTCGGCCGGGCGTTTGCTGATGAAATTCACCACGCCGCCGGGCTCGATCACGCCGGCATTCAATCCCGCCAGGCCCTTGAGGACTTCCACCTGTTGCTTGTCTTCCAGCGCGATGATTTGCTCGCCGGTGGTGGCCAAGCCATTGCTGCGGTAACCGCTACCCAAATCCAGCGGATAACCACGGATGGCGATGTTTTGGTAGTAGCCCACCGGCGCGTAATTGTCGCCCAGTGCGGCATCTTCGCGCGCCAGCTCGGACAAAGTACGGATGCGGTGATCCTCGATTTGCGCGCGGTCAATGATGCTGACGGTGGCGGGGGTATCGTGCAGTGCGGCCTTGCCCCATGCATTGCTGCCGGTATCGCGCGGGGCGTCTTTGGCATCGGCGATGACCTGCACCGTGGCCAGTTTGGTGATCTTGGTGCTGGCATCGGTGGTGGTGTGCGTATCGGCCGGCGCAGCGGTGGCCAACAGGGGCAGCAGGGCAAGCAGCAGCGGGGTGGGAGAAAGCGTCATCGTCGGGCATCGTCTGGGGAAAGGGACGAAGCGACGGCGAGCGGGTGATGCCATTGGCACCCACATGCCCGTAGGCATGTGCACGGCCATGCACAAAGCATCGCCAGACGGCTCGAATCAAGCTCCCTACGCCGGTGCAAACCGGATCAGGTTCCAAGGGACTCTCTCAGCCCAGCAACGCCAGGCACCCCCGCTTCATGGCGCGCATTGAACCACAGTGTGCGGCGATGGGCCAGTGCAATGCGCTCAGTGGGCAGCGCGAATCGCCGCCAGCATGGCCTGCCCCGGCGCAGTGTCAAACCATGCGGCATGGCCTAGAAAAAAACCGCGCCAAGCCAGTTCTGCATCGGCGGCATGGCCGGTGATGGCGTGGAAGTACTCCACTTCAGACAGCGCAAAATCCAGATGCACCAGCGGCAATACCTCGGCCAACAGGTGACGTTGTGCGAGCGATAACGGCAACACGTCGGCATAGCCTGCGATCAGTGCGCGGGCGGTATCGGGGAAGATTGCGTGCATGCCATCTTCCAGCCGAAGCCATGCAATCGCGTTGCGCTCGATCGCGGTGGCCAAGTCGAATAGCGCAAATGTGGGCGCGCACAGGCCGAAGTCGAGAATGGTGCTGATCTCGGAGTTGCTGGCACGGGTTTGCCAACACAGATTGGATGCATGCCAGTCGCCATGTGTCCACAGGCGTGGCTGGGTGAGCAATTGAGGGTACAAGGCGCGATGGCGCGGCACTAGTGTGGTGACCTCGTGCTGCCAATTGCGCTGGCGTAAAAAGTCCGCCAATGCGGGGCGCTGTTGGCATTGGGCATGGATGCCGGCCAGCATATCTGCGCTGCGCAGGAGGGTGTCGTTGGCAATAAGAATATGGATGCTGCGCGCCGGTGCGTTGTAGTCGGCGGCGGCTTGATGCAAGCGCGCCAACATGCGGCCGGCACTGTGCGCATGCGCCAGATCACGCAAGGGTGTCCACGATGGGCAATCGCGGTACATATCCACACCGGCGGCCAACGCATGCACCTCGTACGTCCAATCGCCGCGCACGATTGCGGTGTGACCTGCAGCATCGGCAAACACCTGCGGCACCGGCAGTGCATGTTGGCGCAAATGGGCGATGAAAGCGTGTTCTTCGCACAGAGCGGCGGCTGTGCGCAGGCGGTGGTGATGCCGCTTCACAAATACCTCGCCGATGTGCGTTTGCACGCGCGCTGCGGCTGAAAACGGGCGCGGGCTGTGCCAGCGCAAGGCAACCGGGCCTTGCAGTTGCGGGAATCTGTCCAGCACGGCCTGTACTTCGGCCACATCCAACGCGGGCCAATCTGGCACCACGGCGTCGCCGTGCCACCCGTGACTGCGATGGGTGCGGGTGCTCACGCGCGCATCAGGTGGTGGCGGACAGCAGCAGGGCGGCTTCTTCGCGCAGTTGCTGCACGCAGGTCTCCACATGTGCACGGCGGGTGCGGAAGCTGAGGACGCAGATGCGGCCCAAGAACCGCTCGCCCACTTGCGCGCCGGTCAGCATCACTTGCCCACGCGCGGTGACCCGCGCCATCAGTGCGCGGGTAGCCGCGTTTTGTGCGTCCAGCGTGGCCAGTGCCGGGCTTTGCAAATGGAAGGCCAGCAGCGACAGTTGCGGTGCGGCATCCAGCACAAAGCCAGGTGTCTGCGCCAGTTGTTCGGCGGCCCAAACGGCCAAGTCGCGCTTTTCGGTGAGGGCGGCGCGGTAACGGGCTTCGCCAAAAAACTTCAACGCGAGCCACACGCGCAGGCCGGGATAACCGCGTGAGAGTTCGGGGCCGTATTGCGCCGGGTCGTAAAACTCGCCCTGATTGTCGGGCAGGTAGCCGGCGCTGGACGCATGCAGGGCGCGCAGTGCTTCACCATTGCGCACCAACAGTGCGCCGGTGCCATACGGCAAGAACAAGCCCTTGTGCGGGTCTAACGTCAGCGAGTCTGCACGCGGCAAACCTTCCAGCAGCGGGCGCAGCGCGGGCACCATGTGGAAGCAACCGCCATACGCGCCATCGACGTGGTGCCACAGGCCTTCACGTGCGGCCACATCGGCAATGGCATCCAGCGGATCCACGGCACCGGTATTGGTGGTGCCGGCGGTGGAAAACACCATGAACGGGGTTAGGCCGGCGGCGCGATCGTCCGCAATCGCGGCGTCTAACATGTCCACCCGCATGCGGTAGTGGGCATCCACCGCGATCGTGCGCACGCGATCATGCGCAATGCCGGCAAGTTTTGCGGCTTTGACGATGCAATGGTGCGATTGCGAGGACACGTACAAGGTGCCGTTGCGGATATGGGTACCCAATAATGTTTCCCGCGCGCAGGCGATTGCGTTGAACATCGCCATCGAGCCACCGGTGGTGAACAACCCACGCGCGCTGTCAGGAAATTGCATCCATTGCCGCAGCCAGTGCAACGCATTGGCTTCCAACTGCACCAAGGCCGGTGCCGCTTGCCAGATACCGGTGTAGCGGTTGGCGGCATCGGCGATAAAACTGGCCAGCGCCGCCGGAAACACGCCGCCACCGGGAATGTAGGCCATGTAGCCGGGGCCGGGGGTGCCAAACGAGCGCGGGATCCAATCGTTGAACAGCGGGTCGAGCAAGTTGGGCAATGCGCTGCCGTGCTCGGGTGCATCTTCACGCAAGCTGCGGCAGAGGTCTTCGATGCCAGCGTAATCCCCGCAACTGGGCGCATCGCCTAGCTCGGCCAAATGCTGCACCAGCCGTGCCAGCACGTCTTCACCCATCGCCTGCATGTGTGCGGGGGATAGCTCAAGGTTGGCGAGGTCGGCATCGTTCGAATGCATGATGGTGTGGACCCGTGGTTTTGCTTGATGTGCTAAGGATAGACCCGAAAAACACAAGGCCCGGGCGTGCCGGGCCTTGCTTGCAAATACAGTCCTGCTAGGCCGCTGCGATTACCAGATCACCACTTGCTTGGCACTATCACGCACCATCGCATCGCCTGCTTTGCAGCTGAACGCGGTGGCGAAAGCGGGCATGTTGGACGGTGCGCCAATCGCGCGGAAGTTGGCCGGGGCGTGTGGGTCGGTGGTCAGGCGCACTTTCAGTTCTTCCGGGGTGAAGTTACGACGCCACACCGTGCCCCAGTTGAGGAAGAAGCGTTGGTCGCGGGTCAGGCCGTCGGTTTTGGGATCAGGCTTGCCAGCGGTCGCCTTCAGCATGGCGTCATACGCCGTTGCAATACCGCCAAGATCGGCGATGTTTTCACCCAAGGTCAGCTTGCCGTTGACGTGCAAATCCGGGCCGGCCAGATAGCTGTTGAACTGTGCGATCAGCTTGTCGGTACGGCTGCCAAAATCCTTGGCATCTGCGGGGGTCCACCAGTTTTCAAAATTACCGGTGGGCCCGAAACGGCTGCCTTGGTCGTCGTAGCCGTGGGTCATCTCGTGGCCAATCACCGCGCCGATACCCCCGTAGTTGGTGGCGTCGTCGGCCTTGGGGTCAAAGAACGGCGGCTGCAAGATCGCGGCCGGGAACACAATCTCGTTTTGCATCGGGTTGTAGTAGGCATTGACGGTTTGCGGGCTCATGCCCCACTCGGTCTTGTCCACCGGCTTGCCGATTTTGCCCAGCGCCCATTTGTAGTTGAAGGCATTGGCCGCCAGCACATTGCCGATGTAGCTATCGCGGCTGGTGGTCAAGCCTTCCCAGCTACGCCACTTGTCCGGGTAACCAATCTTGGGGGTGAAGCTGGCCCATTTTTCCAGTGCCTTTTTCTTGGTCGCATCGCTCATCCACGCCAAGTGTTCGATGCGTGATTTCAGCGACTCGCTCAGATTCTTGACCAGTTGCTGCATCCGCACTTTGGACTCTGCAGGGAAGGCCACGTTGACATAGAGTTGGCCCATCGCTTCACCGGCTTCACCTTCGATGGTGCCCAGCACGCGCTTGCCGCGTTCTTTGATCTCTTTCTGCCCACGCATGGTTTTGCCGTAAAAATTGAATTGCTCGTTGGCAAACGCATCCGACAAATAAGGTGCGGCACTGTCGATGGTGTGAAAGCGCAGATAGCTTTGCCACTGCGCGGCGGGGACATCGGCCAGCATCTTGCTGACTTCTTCATGGAACGCAGGAATGGCCAGCGAGAACATCTTCGGGGTGGCCACGCCTTGCGATTCGAAGAACTTGGTCCACGGGAAATTGGGGGTCAGTTTGTCGGCATCGGCGGGGCTGATGGGGTTGTAGGACAGCGCAACATCGCGCGACATATCTTCGTTGGATTTGGAGACTTTGGCCAAGCGTGTTTCAAACGCAATCACGTCCTTGGCTTGATTAGTCGCATCGGCCGCGGGTACGCCGGATAGCGCAAGCATCTTCGCGACATATGCTTGATAGGCAGCCAGTTTGTCGGCTTTGTCCTTATCGAAGTAGTAGCCGCGATCGGGCAGCCCCAAACCGCCCTGCATGGCATAGGCGATATTCATGGTCGAATCTTTGAAGTCGGCTTCGGGGCCAAACCCGAACAGGACGTTTTCACCCTTGGCCGCGCTGCTGCGCAGGTAGTCGGCGATCTTGGCCTGGCTATCCAAGCCGGCAATGGCATCCAGTTGCGGTTTCAGCGGGGTCAGGCCCTGTGCATTGATCTTGGCCGCATCCATGCCGCTGGCCCAGAAATCGCCAATCAATTTGTCCACGCCGCTGGCGTTGGTTTTGGCCGCAGCTTGTTCGGCCAGTTGCCGTTGCACGCCTTGCGAGCGCTCATCCAGCATTTCGAATGCGCCCCAACTGCTGCGATCGCCGGGGATGGTATTGGCGCTCAGCCACTTGCCGTTGACGTAGCCGGAAAAATCCGTACAGGCGTTTTTGCTGGTATCCAAGTCGCTCAACTGAAAGCGGTTGACCGGCGGCAGCTTGGCTTCATCCAGCGTGTATGCAGGCGCGGCGTTGGGCTTGGCGCTGGTGTCGGCAGCGGGTTTTTCAGCGGGCTTCTGGCAAGCAGATAGGGCGGCGGCAATGGACAACGACAGCAACAAACTCTTGGGCGCGTTCACCGGTGATGGCTCCAAATGGGAATGAAAAATGCGGCGCACGGCCGCAGCCTTGCGACTGTAATGCTTGCGCAAGATGGCGGCGGGTGCCGGAGGTCATACGCCGCCATCGTCGGTAACGGAGGTTAAGGCGAGTAGCGTGGGTCGCTCAGTTTCATTTCTGTCACCGGGCCGTAGGCCTGCATCAGTTTGCGAATGTTGGCGGCATCGCCAATGGCGACAATCGCCAAATTCGCAGAGGTGGGAAACACCGCGCGTGCGGCATTGACCTGTTCCGGAGTGGCGGCGACGACGCGGCCCAAATAGCCGTCGACTTGTTCGCGCGTGTCGCCGTAGAGGGTCATGCGCGCCAATTCAGCCGCCAGTTGCGGTGCGGTTTCCAGACTGGGTGCGAACTGCCCGGCGATGTACTGTTTGGCCGAGCCGATGGCATCCGCCGGTAGCGGCTCTTTGTGCAGTTGATCCAAAGTGGTGATGGCCAGGTCAATGGCGGCCTGGGTTGAATCGGTTTTGGTATAGCTGAGGATGGCCGCCGCGCCCGCAGTACGCGGGCGTTCGAGCATGGAGGACGCCCCGTAACTCAAGCCCGATTTGATCCGCAGTGCGGTATTGATCATCGAAGTAAAGCGCCCCCCAAACACTGTTTGCACCACGTTTTGCGCGGCTTCGGCGGGGTCGCCATGACGGGTACCGATATTGGCCAGCGCAAAATAGGTCTGCGTGGCACCGGGCTTGTCCACCAGCAAGACGCGGCGACCCGTTTGCATCGGGGCGGTGCTGACTTGCGGCAAGCTGCCGCTGGCTTTGGCCCAACCGCCAAACGTGGCTTCGACTTGCTTGCCTACGACGGCGGGGTCGAAATCGCCGACAATTGCAATGATCAGGCGATCGCCACCCATCTGTTGGCTGCGAAAGTGCTTGAGATCGTCCAAGCGGATCGTGGCAAGACTGGTTTGGTCGCCTTCGGCGGGACGCGCATACGGGTGTTGCTGGAATAACCAAGTATTCATGTAGTTGCGGATCAACATGCGCGCATCGCCATCTTTGGCGCTGGCGATGCCGTCGATAGCGCGCTGTTTGAGTTTGTCGAACTCGGCGGGATCCAGTCGCGGGCGCAGCAGTGCATCCCCCAAGAGCGTCAGCATCAAGCCACTGTCTTTGGCCAGAAATTGCGCATTGGCAACGATGGCATCGCGCGAGCTGGCCACACCCAGACTGCCGCCGGCACCGTCCACGGTTTGTGCAAACTGCAAGGCATTGCGATCACCTGCGCCTTTTTCCAGCAGATCGGCCAGTAAGGACGCGGTGCCTTCCTTGCCAGCAGTGTCGGCCAAGGCGCCCCCGCGCACCATGATTGACGCCGCGATCATTGGGACATCATGACGCGGCATCAATAGCACCGTGGCGCCATTGGCCAAGGTCGTGCTGGTGTAGTCGGGCAGGCGCACGCTGGCCGGTGGGGCCGCTTGTGCGCTCACGGCCATGCTGGTTAGTACGATGACAGCAAACAATCGAAACAGGCGGCTCATGGGGTGGCCTCCTTGCTGGCCTGGGTCGGTGTGGCGGTGGCCGCAACAGGCTGCACCCAGCCCACGGTGCGGTTGGATTTGCGCAGGATTTTTTTCGCCAGTGCTTGTATATCGGCGGCACTGACGGCGGCATAGGCGGCGGGGGCATCAAACACTTTGCGATAGTCGCCGTAGAAGGTTTGATAGTCACCCAAGGCTTGCGCCTTGCCGTTGATGGTGGCCATGCCGCGCCAGAACGCCGAGAGTTTGAGATTGCGTGCTTTCTCCATTTCAGCAGGGGTCACGCCATCGCGTACCAATTTGGCCAGCTCGTCGTCCAGCAACGCTTCCACCTTGGCCGGATCACCGCCGGGTGGCAGGGCGGCATACACCCACAGCAGGCCCGGGTTGTAGCCGTTATCAACAAACGTACCGGCATCTACCGCTGCTTGTTCTTGTTCCACCAATCGCTGATGCAGGCGCGAGGACACACCCTGCGCAAGAATGGTACTCATCAACGCCAGCGCGGGAGTGTCTTTGCCGCCTTCATTGGTGCCGCTGTGATAAGCGAATGCGACGGTGGCAGTTTGTGCGTCCGGACGCTCCAGCACCAAACGACGTTCGCCGTGCTGCTCAGGTTCGATGGTGGTGATTTCACGCGGCGTCGGCTGACGCGGGATGGGGGACAGGTATTTATCGGCCAGCGCAAACACTTGCTCAGGTTGCACATCACCGGCAATCACCAGCACCGCGTTATTGGGTGCGTAATAGGTTTTGAAGAACTGCTGCAAGTCGGCTTTGGTCCAGCGTTCGATATCGGACGGATAGCCAATGGTGGGAAATTGGTACGGGTGCGCGGTGAATGCGGTGGCCTGCATCTGCTCCATCAGCGAACCAAACGGCTGATTGTCCACGCTGGAGCGGCGCTCGCTATACACCACGCCGCGTTCGCTTTCGATCACCTTGTCGTCAAAGGACAAATGCGCGATACGGTCGGCTTCCAGATCAAAAATGGTATCCAGTGCCGAGGACGGAAACCAGTCGGTGTAGACCGTACGGTCATTGCTGGTGCTGGCGTTGTTGCTGCCGCCGGCGGCTTCCATGATGCGGTCAAACTCGCCGGGTTTGCGGCGGCTGGTGCCGTTGAACATCATGTGTTCGAAGAAGTGTGCCAGCCCGGTGATGCCCGGGTATTCGTTGCGGCTGCCCACTTTGTAGAACGTATAGAAGTTGGCATTGGGGATGTCGTGGTCGGGCCAGACGATGATTTGCAGGCCATTGGGCAAGGTCTTGCTGACGATGGCTTGGCTGCCCGGCACAGCTGCGGGCGTGGCTGCGTATGCCGGCAGGGACACCGTGCCCAGTGTCAACGCACAAGCAAGGACATAAGGGAGAATGCGCATGGGAATATCCAGTGACGAAACTCGCGCAGCTTGCCGGAATGTGGGGTGTGCCGCCAACTGCCGGAAGTCGTGGGGTGAGTTACTCTGACCCAAACAGACGGGAGTTGACGCATGCAAGTGCATTTTCACGGTGCTGCTGGCGAGGTCACCGGCTCGATGCATCTGATCGAAGCGGCAGGCAAGCGCATCTTGCTCGACTGCGGCATGGTGCAAGGCAGTCCCGAAGCCGATGCGCGCAATTTTGCGGCGTTTCCGTTTGATGTTGCAGGCATCGATGCGCTGATTTTGAGCCATGCGCATATCGACCATGTGGGGCGGGTGCCACGGCTGACGCTGTCCGGTTACAACGGGCCGATATATGCCCAACGCGCCACCGCCGACTTGTTGCCGATCATGCTGATGGATTCGGCCTCGCTGCAAGAACACGACGCCGAGCGCAGCAACCGCAAACGCAAGCCGGGGCAACCCAAGGTATTGCCGCTGTACACCCGCGAAGACGCGCGCGATGCACTATCGCGGCTGCGTCCGCTGGACTACGCCGCGCGCACCCAGATTTTGCCGGGCGTTGAAATCGCCTTCCGCGATGCTGGGCACATCCTTGGGTCATCCATCGTCGAGCTCTGGGCCGATGGTAAGAAATTGGTGTTTTCGGGTGACTTGGGCATGCACGGCACCCCGATTCTGCGTGACCCCGAAACCGTTGCCGCCGCCGATCTATTGCTGATGGAATCCACCTACGGCAACCGCAACCACAAGCAGCGCAGCGAAACCATTGCCGAGTTGGGTGAAATTTTGAATGCCGCATGGCGCGATGGTGGCAATGTGCTGATTCCGGCATTTGCGGTGGGTCGCACACAGGAGTTGTTGTACTGGTTTGCGCGCCATTGGGATGCTTGGGACATGGCGCGCTGGAAGATTTTTCTGGATAGCCCGATGGCTTCCAAAGTGGTGCAGGTGTACGACCATCACCATGAATTATTTGATGCCGAAGCGCGTGAAGTCTGGCGCGGGACGCCCAACCCGTTCCGGCTACCCAATCTGCGGGTGACCGAAACCGCCGAAGAGTCGATGGCGATCAACCGCATCCACGGCGGCGCGATCATCATCGCCGGCAATGGCATGGCCAGTGGCGGCCGCATCCTGCACCACATGCGGCAATGCCTGCCCAAGCGACAGACCCGCATGGTGTTTGTCGGCTATCAAGCCGAAGGCACGCTGGGGCGCAGATTGGTGGAGGGCGCGCAGTGGGTACGCATCCACGGCCATGACGTGCGCGTCAATGCGCATCGGCATACGGTGGGCGGGCTGTCCGCGCATGCCGACCAGCAAGGGTTATTGGACTGGTATGCCGGCTTCACCCCATCGCCACCGTTGGCACTGGTGCACGGCGAAGATCTGGCCCGTGAGGCGCTGGCCGGCGAGATTCACGAACGCTTTGGAGTACGGGCGACGTTGGCGCGACCAGGGATGACGCTAGATGTGTAGGCGCGTCAACGCCGCTTCGCGTCAGCGGCGTTTGGCACCGCCAGCAGTGGACAGCAATACCAGACCACCGACCAGGCCCATATTCTTCATGAATTGCAGCAGTTGCGGGCCCATCGCCGCACCGCTGTAGTGCCAAAACGGATGCGACAGCGCGGCATCCACCAATAGCAAGATCGCGGCGATCAAGGTCATCGCCCGCAATTGCCAGCCTGCTGCAATCAGCACGCCCAACAAGACTTCACCACTACTCAATAGCAGGGTTTGGTTGCCCATCGGCACGCCGTGCAGGGCTTGCCACAGGCGGAATCCGCCCATCACCAAAAACACACTAGCCAGCAACCATTGCGCGATGCGAACTTCAATTTTCATGGTGGGGTCGGTGCCGATGCACGCTGATGGAATCGTCGCAGATTGCCATGCCTGCGCGAGGATGTGAACGGGTTGGCCGCAGGCCTTGGTCAAGGCGGCGCGTGGGCCATCGTGAATGGCAGGTTCATCCGGATAACGCAGGGCGGCCGGCTTTGGCGTAGAATCCGCCGCATTCTGCGCACGCCTGATCGTTATTCCCGGTCACGCCCGCCGCCTTTGCGGCTCGTTTTCCCCACACGCCTTTCGTCGCGCAGACACGGCCCGGAGTTCCGGCGTCGTGCCATCTGCCGACTTGTGCGTGGTTTCTTGGGAATCGCACAGGTTCGCCCACGCCTTGCGCGTGGCGTTGACTGTTCTGGAGTTCCTAATGTCATTTGAAACCCTTGGCCTTGCGCCTACCTTGCTGCGCGCGCTCGCCGAAAATAATTACACCACTCCCACCCCCATCCAAGCCCAAGCCATCCCGCTGGTACTGGCCGGCCACGACGTGCTGGGCGGCGCGCAAACCGGCACTGGCAAGACCGCCGCGTTTGGCTTGCCGTTATTGCAAAAATTGGCCGAGCTACCCAAGCCGCAAGGCGTGCATCGCCCGCGCGCGTTGATTTTGACCCCTACCCGCGAACTGGCGGTGCAGGTCAGCGACAACCTGCGCAGCTACGCCAAGCACCTGCGTTTGAACGTCACCGCGTTGTTTGGCGGGGTGGGTATGCAGCCGCAGATCGACGCCTTCCGTCGCGGCGTGGACGTGCTGGTCGCCTGCCCGGGCCGCTTGATCGACCATCTGGAGCGCGGCACCTGCAAACTGGGTGATGTGCAGATGTTGGTGCTGGATGAAGCCGACCGCATGTTGGACATGGGCTTTTTGCCGTCGATCCAACGGGTGATCAAGCATGTGCCGCATCAGCGCCAGACCCTGCTGTTTTCGGCCACGTTTGAACCGCGCATCAAGGCGCTGGCGCTGGACTTCCTGAAAAACCCGCAACAGGTGCAGGTGGCAGCGCAGAACACCGTGGTCGAGACCATCAGCCACCGCGCGCATCCGGTGGATGGCAACAAAAAGCGCGACTTGCTGGTGCAAATTTTGGCCGAGCGGCATACCGAGCAGGTCTTGGTATTTGGCAAGACCAAGCACGGTTGCAATCGTTTGGCCGAGCAGCTGGAAGAAGCCGGTTTGCCGGCCTTGGCGATTCACGGCAACAAAAGCCAAGCGGCACGCCAGAAGGCATTGGGCCAGTTCAAGTCGGGCAAGACCCGCATCTTGGTGGCCACCGATGTAGCCGCGCGCGGCTTGGATATTCCGCAATTGCCGCTGGTCATCAATCACGACTTGCCGATGGTGGCCGAAGACTATGTGCATCGCATCGGTCGCACCGGGCGTAACGGCGCCAGCGGCGAAGCCATCTCGCTGGTGTCGCCGGACGAAGCACATTTGCTGCGGCAAATCCAAAAACTGTTGGGGCGCGACATCGTGATGGAGACCGTGGCCGGGTTTGCCCCGTCACGCATGATTCGCAGTGATGCACGGCCGTTCGACAACACCCCGCGCGGGCCGCGTCCTGCATCGCGCGGTCGGCGTCCGCACGCCAAGCCGCACAAGCCGGAAGCGCATGCACACGCGCACACCGGGCCAAAGCCAGCACAGCGGGATGGTCAGCGGGATGGTCAGCGTGATGGTCAACGTGGTCCTCGGCAGGGCGAGCGTCGCAGCGCACGCTAAGTGGGTGCAAGGTTGAAGGATGGGCGGCAGTCGGCTTAGCTGCTACTGTCGCCCACCAGCAACGGTGGTTATTTTTAGGTAGGCAAACGTGGCAGGACACGGGCGTAGTGCGGGGATAGGCGTGCAAAACAGCGACCGCTGGTGGCGGCCGCGGGTGTCCGTGGAGCTGTTGATCGCGCTGGTGAGCGGGTACTTCGTCTTGGTCTGCAATGGCCCGTTGTGGGCGGCAGTGCGTGCGGGTACCGGCTCGGTGCCCGTGTTGTTGTCATTGGGCGTGGCGGTGTTCGCACTGCATGCGGTGTTGCTGGGGCTGCTGTGTTGGGGCCGGCTGGCGCGTCCATTGTTGGCCGTGTTGCTGGTGGTGACCGCGCTGGCGCATTGGTACATGACCCGGTATGCGGTGGTGTTTGATGCGGAAATGATCCGCAATGTGCTGCACACCGATAGCGCCGAAAGCCGCGAGTTGATAACCGTTGGCATGGTGTTGCATGCATTGCTGCTGGGTGTGATTCCGGCGGTACTGGTGTTGTTGACGCGGCCTAAACCGCGGACTTGGAAGCGAGGGTTGCTGCTGCGTGGCGGCTTCTTGCTGGCGATGGTGCTGCTGGCCGGCGCGGCCATCGGGGCATCCTCGCAAGGTGTGTTTGCACTGATGCGTAGCGACAAGGTGCTGCGCTACAAGATCACCCCCGGCAATTACATCGTGTCGCTGGTGGATGTGCTCAAGCCATCCAAAAAATCGGCCCGCGGCCCGCGCCAAGTGGTCGGGGCAGATGCTCGGCGCGCACCCGCAGCGACTACGCGCAAGCCGCGCCTGCTGGTGCTGGTAGTCGGTGAAACCGTGCGCGGCGACCATTGGGGGTTGAATGGCTATGCCCGCCAAACCACCCCCGCGCTGGCGGCGCGCAATGTTTTGAACTTCCCAGATGTGACCGCCTGCGGTACCAGCACCGAGGTGTCGCTGCCATGCATGTTCTCGTCGCAGGGCCGCGCGCAGTACAACCGCGATGCTATCCGCAGCCATGAATCGGTGCTGGATGTCGCGGCACGGGCCGGGGTGCAGGTGTTGTGGCGCGACAATCAGTCGGGTTGCAAAGGTACGTGCATCGGCGTGCAGTCGCAGACCATGGGCCCAAGTGACGGCGTGGGACTCTGCACCGCAGGGCGTTGCTTCGACGAAATTTTATTGTCCGGCTTGCAGGCAAAGTTGGATGCGATGCCGGGCGATGTGCTCATCGTGCTGCATATGCTGGGCAATCATGGGCCAAATTATTTTGAACGCTATCCGCCAGCGTTTGAACGCTGGACGCCCGTGTGCAATACCCCCGAACTCAGCCGTTGCACGCAGGCCCAGATCGCCAATGCGTATGACAACGCCATTCTGTATTCCGATAGCGTGCTGGCGCAGCTGATCGATATGTTGAAAACACAAGCCCTGCGCGACACAGCGATGTTGTATGTGTCCGACCACGGCGAATCATTGGGCGAATATGGCCTGTACCTGCACGGTGCGCCGTATGCCATCGCCCCCAAGCAGCAGTTGCACGTGCCGATGGTGCTGTGGTTATCAGCAAGTTTTGCCGCAGATGCCGGTATCGATATGCGCTGCATGCAGCAAATTGCACGTCAGCCGACCGATCACGACGCCCTGTTTTCCACTTTGCTGGGGGCATTCGACGTGCAGACGACGGTGTATCGCAAGGACAAAGATTTGCTGGCATCTTGTCGCGCGCATTGAGGGTTTTTGCGCGCGCGCAGTGTGAGTGTTCAGTGCGCGCGTTCAGTGCGCGCGATGAATGACCTTGTGGGCCAGGGCTTGCAGGGCCTCGGTGTTGCTGTCCACGCCGCATAGTGATGCGTGCATGGTGGCGGCAAGATCGGCCAGCCGAGTACGGCTGGTTGCGACACCCAACAAGGCCGGGAACGTGGCCTTGGCCTGCGCCTGATCCTTGCCGGCGGTCTTGCCCAAGGTGGCGGCATCGCCTTCGATATCCAGCAAATCATCACGGATCTGGAAGGCCAACCCCAGCGCATCGGCAAAATTATCCAGCGCCTGTCGTTGCTTGGCATCGGCATGTGCAGCCAGCGCACCCAAGCGGACAGCACAGCGCAGCAGCGCACCGGTTTTCAAGGCATGCAGGCGCTCCAGTTCCAGCAGCGAGATGGTGTTGCCGGTTGCGGCGATATCCAGCGCTTGGCCGCCGCACATGCCAGCAGCACCCGATGCGCGCGCCAGTTCAGCCAGCATCGCTAACCGCGTTTCTGCGGTCAGCGGTGCGTTGGTCAATATTTCGAACGCCAGTGTTTGCAGTGCATCACCGGCAAGAATGGCGGTGGCGTCATCAAAGGCGACATGCACGGTGGGCTTCCCACGACGCAGGGCATCATCGTCCATCGCAGGTAAATCGTCGTGCACCAGTGAGTAGCAGTGCATCAGTTCGACCGCGAGTGCCGCCACATCCAGCGCCATCAATTCAGCACCAAGCGCAGTGCCGGTGGCATACACCAGTAACGGGCGCATGCGTTTGCCGCCATTGAGCACGGCGTGGCGCATCGCGGCATGCAGGCGCTGTGGCGGGGCATCGGTGGCGGGAAGTGCGTGCGCCAGTGCCGCCTCGATACGTGCACGCCAGGCAGAAAGCTGCGCCTCAGGCATCTTGGCCAACATCAAATGCTAGGGCTTGCTCGGGCTTGGCAGGGTCACTGAGTAGGCGCACGCGCAATTCGGCTTGTTCCAATGCGCTTTGGCAATGTCGGTACAGGCCCACGCCGCGCTCGTAGGCCGCTAGCGATTCTTCCAATGTCATCTCACCGGCTTCCATTTGAGCAACAAGGGCTTCCAATGCCTGCATCGATTGCTCGAAATTGGCCACGGGGGAGGATTCGGGGGTGGTTTTCTTCGCCATGGGCAAAGTTTACGCCAGCTGCACCCATTGCAGCTGCGCAGACTGCGCGGCCAGCCAAGCCTGCATGCGGGCAGACAAAATGACATCCCCGGCGGCGAGTAATTCGCCGCTATCGGAGGCAAGCAACGGCAAACGCGCGCGCTGCCATGGCGGCATGCCGGCATCTTGCAGCACCTGTTTGAGTGCATGCGAATGGGCGCGATGGGGCAGCTGGATGCGCTCGCCACCTTGGCGTGCATGCACGCGCAAGGGCGCATCGAAGTGCGCCACGCCTTGTAAGTGCAAGCTGTCGCCGGTAGGCAATTGCAACGGTTGTGCACCATTCCACAGCTGCGAAAAATCATCGGCCAAGGGCGCGCGTACAGGTCCGGCATGCAGCAGTCCGCGCCAGCGTTGTACGCGCGCACCCGCCCACTCGAAACACGCCTGCGCATCGCCGCGCGCGGGCAGCAGCTTGGACTCGATATAGGCAATGCCAGCACCTGGCAGTGGTGGCAGTTCCAGCTCGGCAATCCATTGCCGCAGCACGCGGGCACGCCGCGCAGCCGGTTGTTGCAGCAATGCGTCAACGCGCAGGCGGTGTGCATCCAGTCGCGCAGCCGCAAGCCCAGCGGTATCTTCGGCCTGCAATAAATCCGCCGCCTGTGCACTCAGGGTGGCGCTGCGGGCAAGCCCTGCCGCCGCCTGCGGCCAGCGCTCGCGCAGTATCGGCAATACACGGTTGCGTAGAAAATTGCGATCAAACGCGGCATCGGCATTGCTGGGGTCGTCGATCCATTGCAGGCCATCGCGTTGTGCAATGGCAAGCAGCTGCATCCGAGGTACATCCAGCAATGGCCGCCACAACCAGCCGCGCGCATACGCCCGCCACGACTGCATCGCACCCAAGCCATCCACCCCGGAGCCACGCAGGGCACGCAGCAAAAAAGTTTCCGCTTGATCATCCTGATGGTGGGCAAGCACCAGAATTTCATCGGGATGCAAGGCATCGGCAAATGCCGCATGCCGCGCCGCCCGTGCCGCACCTTCCACACCCAGCCCGCTGTCTGCGGCAACGTGTACGCGCACCACGGTCAGCGGCACAGCAAGTGCGTCACACGCGGCTTGGCAGTGGGCCGCCCAAGCATCTGCATCGGCATGCAGGCCATGATGGATGTGGATGGCGCGGAGCCCCAATTCACGCGTGGCCGGATGCTGCGTCAACAGATGCAGCAACACGCTGGAATCCAGTCCGCCACTCAAGCCGACAAGCAAGGGGTTAGTGACAGGCGGGGTGAGCATCAAGACGGCCATGCGATTGGGCAGGCATCAAATTAGACAACGAAAAAACCGCCTTGCGGCGGTTTGGTCGTAAAGCCTTGAATCTATTGGTCGGGGAGACAGGATTCGAACCTGCGACCTCTACGTCCCGAACGTAGCGCTCTACCAGACTGAGCTACACCCCGATGGTGAGCCGCATATTTTATGGGGAAGTTGGGGTTGCTGCAAGGGGTATGGGCGTGCTGCCCGTGCGGGCAAGTAGTGGCGCTAATCTGGGTTCCAGGATTTGGCGGCGCCAGCCGGACAATGCGCCATTCCAATCGCTGCTGTCTTGCAGGCTTTCCAATAGGCGGCGCGAGGCGAGGATGCCTTCGGGCAGGTCGAGTTCGGCGGCCACGTCGGCGACTGCGGCTTGCAGGGCGCGCAGTTGGGTTTTGTCGCGATCGTCGCCACGCGCGCGGGGGGCGTCGGCTTCATCGGGGAGAGGGGTGATGAGGGCCTGCCACAGTGCCTCGCGCAGGCTGCGTGGGGATTTGGGGGCGGCATCCAGCAAACGGTCGCAGGCGCGTTTGTCGGCAGGGTTTTGCCGGGCCAAAGTTAGCGCCAATTCATTGTCCAAAATCCAGCTGCGTGGGCGGTCACTGCTGCGTGCTTGCGCATCGCGCCAGCGCAGCAGCCGTAGCAAACGGTGTTGCCCGGCTTGATCCAGAATTTGTGCGCCGCGCAGGGCGAGGTGCGGCCAGCGTTCGCCGGCATCGTCAGCAGCATTGGCCAATTGCCGGGTGCTGTCTTCGTCCAGCCATGCGGCGCGGCCATTGGCCGCCAGTGTGGCTTGCAGTTGACGATGCAGGGCGTGCAGATGACGCACATCGTCCGCGGCGTATTCCAGTTGCGATGCCGACAGTGGGCGGCGTAGCCAGTCCGATCGGGTTTCACCCTTGGCAAGCGCAACCTCGGTGATCGCCTGCACGAGTTTTTGATAGCTCAGCCCCGCGCCCAGACCACACAGCGCTGCTGCGGCCTGGGTATCAAACATGGGAGTCGGTAGCGCGCCGCAACTGTGCTGAAAGGCCACCAGATCCTCGCTGGGGCTGTGCATCAATTTGAGTACGGCGGGGTTTTCAAGCAGTGCAACCAAGGCCGCACACATGCCGGGGGCTTGCGGGTCCACCAGCAGGATGTCGTCATCGGTTTCGCCCAGTGCAATCTGCACCAGTGCCAATTGCGGCCAATAGGTGCGCTCGCGAATGAATTCGGTATCCAACCCGATGCTGGCCGGGAGGGGGTGCAGGCGCGCATGTAGCGCGGCGGGGGTGTCGATCCAATGTGTCATGCGTGCATTATGCGGTTGCAGGCGGGTGGACGATAACCTAACGTCGTGGCGGCTGTGTCCGACACGGCGGTGGCGTTTATGGAGTACGCGATTGCGCACAGGTGGTGCCCTGATGCTGGTGTTGTTGCTGTTGGCCGGTTGTAAGCCGCATGCCGACCAACCCGCCGTGCCCGCGCAAGCGGTGAAAGCGCGCGCCAAGCCGACACCGACAGCGCGCCCCGCACTCGCGCAGGGGCAGGTGCGTGTGCGGGGCGATGATGCGTTGGCGGGGGTGCTAAGTTGGTCGCTGCCCGAGGTGGCCATCACCCATCCCGGCAAAGCCCGTGCGGCCGCACGTCATGCATTGGCCAGCGGCGATCTGTTTGAAACCGCAAACTCCGCACTTCCGCTGCTACTGGCGTTGCAGCGTATGCAGCCTGGCAATGCTGGCGATGCTGCACTGCTGGAAAAAGCGCGCGATGCATTGTTGGCGCAAGCGTGGGCGGCGCTGGCAGCAGGGAATGACTTGGCCTCGTTGCGATATGCCCAGCGGCAGGGCACGGTATTGCATCGGTTGTGGCCAGAACTCCCGCAAGTGCAGGACTTTCTGGCTGCGGTCGATCGTGTGGGGCAGGCATTTGATTTGAGTTTGGCCGGTGAAGCCGCTTTGCGTGCTGGGCGAGTGGTGGGCGCGGATGGTGCATTGACGTCCTTTCGCAAAGCATTGGCATTGTGGCCAACACTGCTGCGTGCCCAGCATGGGCTAGGCACGCTAGAAGATGTCTTGGTGGCGCAAGCGCAAATGCATGCAGCCAGTGGTGATTTTGATGGCGCGTATGCGGTATTGGCGCAAGCCCGGCAAGTGCGCGCCAGCCCGTGGTTGGCCGCCACGGTAGGCGCGCGAATTGAAGCGGCACGCACCGAGCGTTTGCGGCGCATGCGCGATGCCGGGCTGATTGCCTTGGGAACCGGTAACGGCCTGCAATTTGCACGCGAGCAATTTGTGGACATGCTGCGCATTGCAAAACCGGGCGATGCCGCCAGCTCGGAATTGCGGCAACGGATTGATTTGGTCAGCCATTACGGTGCGTTTCGGCCGGGTCAAGTATTTACCGATGCCATGCCCGATGCCAGCCGTGGGCCGTCGTTGGTGGTGGTGCCCTTTGGTGGATTCATGATGGGGGCGTCGGCGAATGAAGTGGGTGCCAATATCGATGAGCAGCCACAGCATCGGGTGGATTTTGCGCGTGGGTTTGCCATGAGTCGCTACGAAATCACGGTGGGCCAGTTCCGCCGCTTCGTTCAAGCTACCGGCTATGTGCCGCGAGCCACCCAGCGTGGGCATTCGATGGCGTATGACGTGCGCAGCGGCAATTTTGTACGCGGCAGTGGCATTGATTGGCAGTCTGGTTACGACGGCCTGCCGGCAACGGACAACATGCCCGTGATCCATGTGACGGCGCGCGATGCCGAGGCCTATGCCGCGTGGCTGAGCGAACAAGCGGGTGCGCACTACCGCTTGCCCAGCGAGGCCGAATTTGAATATGCCCTGCGCGCAGGCGGGCAGGGGCGCTATCCCTGGGGTAATGGTGCGCCCCCTGCGGGGGTGGAAAATCTGGCCGGCGGCAAGGATATTTCGCCGCGTGGGCGACACTGGAGCAATGCCTTCCCAGGCTATGGGGATGGTTGGTGGGGGCCGGCACCGGTAGGCAGTTTTACAGCCAATCGATTTGGGTTGTACGACATCGGTGGCAATGTCAGCGAATGGGTAGCCGATTGCTGGCACAAGGGCTATCGGCGTGCCCCTGCCAATGGCGCAGCATGGGTCAACCCGGGCTGCCGCAACCGTATGTATCGCGGCGGAGCGTGGTCCAGCGCGCCGGCGCAATCGCGTTCAGCATGGCGGGTCTCGGGGGGGGTGGATGTCACCAATGCGCGGGTAGGGTTTCGCTTGGTGCGGCAGTTATGAGTTTTGGTGGTGGCTGTGGTTTGTTGCATGATGCATCGTCAAACAAACAAGACACGGCATAGGAATCAACCATGAATCAGGATCCCACCGGACAACGCATGGGCCAACGGCGTGGCGGTTTGCGGTTATGGGTGCTGCTGCTATTTGCAGGGTATGCCGCGTGGTACTGGTTTTCCAACCGCAGCATCGACCCGTTGACCGGGCAGGCGGTGGTGATCGATAAAAGCATTTCGCCCGATCAAGAAAAATCGTTGGGCCTACAGGCCTATCAGCAAGTGCTGCAACAAGAAAAACCACTGCCGGAAGACGCGCAAGTCTCCAAGCAAGTGCGCACCATTGCCGATCGCCTGATTGCCAAAATCCCGCAGGTGACCGATGCGCTGGCCAGCGAGCATGGTTTGCAGGCCAGCCATATCGAAAAATCCTTCGACTGGGCCGTGACCGTGTTGCAATCTGATCAAGTCAATGCGTTTTGCCTGCCGGGCGGAAAAATGGCGGTTTATACCGGGCTGCTACCGGTGGCCCAGAATGCCGATGCCATGGCCGTGGTGATGGGGCATGAAATTGCGCACGCCTTGCTGCGCCACGGTGCGCAACGTATGACCCGTGGCAAATTGGAGCAGCTCGGGCAAATGGCGGGCGCGGCCAGCGGGATGGATTCGGGCACCATGCAAACGGTAATGTCGGCGTATGGCTATGGCAGCGCGTTGCCGTATGCACGCAGTCAGGAAACACAGGCCGATGAATTGGGCTTGATGCTGGCGGCGTCGGCCTGCTTCGATCCAGAGCAAGCCATCCCGCTGTGGCAGCGCATGGCGCAGGCATCGGGTGGCAAATCGCCGGCTGAATTTGCATCCACCCATCCCAGTGCGGGCACCCGCATCCAGCAGTTACAGGCGTTGATGCCCAAGGCAGAAGCCTATAAAGCCAAGTTTTGCGGGGCGGCCGGGGCTGCGGCTAGCGGCATGCCGTGAAGTTATAAACGCGTGGTTCCGGGCATGAAAAACGGGCCAAACGACCCGCGATGCTTCATGGTATGACGCAGCCTGGGCTTAGCGCGGCTTGCGCGTGCTCTTGTCGCGCCCACTGTCGGGACCGGTACCCATGCTGCCGCCGAGGTTTTGCTGAAAATCCTTCCACAGTGATATGTTGCGCTCGGTGAGTTGGTTCAGCATGGTCCAAGGGGTTTGCCCCAACAGGCCGCCCATCTGCGAGCGAAATTGCTGTTGCTGCTCCAGGAAGACTTGCATCGAGCGTTCCAGATAATTGCCCATGAAGCCCTGCAGCGAATCGCCATAAAAGCGAATCAACTGGCTGAGCAATTGGGTGGACAACATCGGTTGTCCATCTTGCTCATGCTCGGTGATGATTTGCAGCAACACCTGCCGGGTCAGGTCTTCACCGGTCTTGGCGTCGCGCACTTCAAATGTTTCGCCATCCACGATCAATTGGCGCACATCTTCAATGGTGATGTAGCTGGAAATTTCGGTGTCGTAGAGACGACGGTTGGGATACTTTTTGATGACGCGAATCGCAGACATTGAGCAATGACTCTAGAGGCGCTGGGTGCAGCATGGCGCAGCGCAACACCGCTTGCAACTACGCAGCCGTAATCAGTGGGCAAGGCCCCGCTAAAATGGCGAAATGGAAACCCACTTGAAAGAACGTTTTGGCGGCATCGACCGCCTGTATGGTGCGGGCGCGTTAGCGCGTCTGCATGCATGTCATGTCACCGTGGTTGGCATTGGTGGCGTGGGCTCATGGGCGGTGGAGGCCTTGGCGCGCAGCGGCGTTGGCAGGCTGACATTGATCGATGCCGATGATCTGTGCGTGTCCAATACCAATCGGCAGCTGCCGGCATTGGAAGGGCACTATGGACGCGCCAAGATCGAGGCGATGGGCGAACGCTGCCGCGCAATCAACCCGCATATTCATCTGCATCTGCAACCGCAGTTTCTTACCCCATCGAATATGCAGGCATTACTGGGAACTCCGGTGGATTTGGTGCTGGATGCGTGCGATAGCTTCCGCAGTAAAGTCGAAATGATTGCGTATTGCCGGCGTCTCAAACAGCCCATCATCACCGTGGGGTCGGCGGGTGGGCGTAGCGATGTCACCCAGATTCGCGTGCGTGATGTGTCGCGCACCGAGCACGACGCCATGCTGTCGTTGATTCGCAAAAAATTGCGCGGCGAATTCAACTTCCCCAAAAATCATGACCGCTATTTTGGCGTGCCGGCGGTGTATTCGCTGGAAAATGTGCGCTACCCGCAGGCAGACGGCAGTGTTTGCGGCATCCGTCCGCAACTGGGCAAGGACGACGCACTGAAACTGGATTGTGGCGCAGGCTTGGGTGCGGCCACCCACGTCACTGGGGCGTTTGCGTTTGCGGCGGTAGGCAAGGCGCTTGAGATGTTGCTGAAGCCAATACGGGCAGCTTGAATAGGCGTTGTGCATTGGCGGTGGTTGCAGCGGCAATCACCTCGTGGGAGGTATTGCGTAACGATGCCACCACAGCCAGCACTTCAAGCAAATGTGCCGGCTCGTTGCGCTGGCCACGATGCAACGCGCCGGGTTGATCGGGCGCATCGGTTTCAAGCAAAAGCTGTTCCAGCGGCATGTGCGCCACCAGTTTGCGCAAACGATTGGCACGCGCAAACGTAAGTGGCCCGCCGATGCCCAGCAAAAATCCCAGTTGATGCAGTTGCATGGCCTGCTCCTGACTGCCGGGAAAACTATGCACCACGCCGCGCAGCCCGCCCACGTTGCGAATGCTGGCGATCACCGCATCCACTGCGCGGCGCGCATGCACGATGACGGGCAAGTCAAAGTCACGCGCCAGCCGCAACTGTGCATCGAAAGACGCTTGCTGCGTTTGTGCATCCAGCCCATCCACAAAAAAATCCAACCCGCATTCGCCTATGGCGACGGGTGCCTCGCGTTCGATCCAGACACGCAGGCTGTGCAGATGCTCCGGACGATGCTGGGCGATAAACATCGGGTGCAGGCCATAGGCCGGATACAAGCCGGGGTAGTCCGCGCACACTTGCTTCAACGTGGGCCAACTGGCCGCAGTTACCGCCGGCACGATCTGCACGGCCACCCCCGCTGCAACCGCGCGCGCATACGCAGCGGCGCGATCGGCATCGAACGCGGTAGCATCGAAATGGCAATGGCTGTCGATCAGCAGCATGTCAGCGTGGAATCGGTGGCGGCGATGAAGGCGCTTTGGGTTTTTTCAAACGCGCCAACAGCAAGGTGCCCAGCCCCAGCAAGAGGTCGTCCCACGGGACAAAATTCGGGATCGCCAGATCCACTAAAAACAGAGCGCCAACCACAAGAAACAGCCGCGGATGACTGAGTTTGCCCAACCAGCGCACAAGCGGGGCGATCAACGGATTGGGCATGTGGGTGGCCGACAATGAGAGATGCGTTCAACTTGGTGCCAAATGCCACAAGAATCAAGATGGTGGTACATGCACCAGCACGTTGCTCAGAATGCGTTGTGAACTCGCCGACTGTCATTTGCGTGGACGCAAAAAAAAGGGACGGCTTGCGCCGTCCCTGAGGGGTGTTACCAAGGGTATTGCTGACTTACTTGGCGGCGTTTGGCCGTAGCCATTTGCGTGCCACGAACAAGCCCAGTAGCACGGCGCCGGCGGAGAACACCAGGTCGCCGGGCATGCGCATCCACACCAGCATGTCGATGATCGGGCGGTTCATGAACTCGGCCGAACGGGCAAACCAGTAGCCGTGTTCCAGTGCGGCGTTGAGTTGCAACACACCCATCGGCAGCAGGGTCAGTACGCCCATCAGGCCTAGGCCGATGTTGAGGCTCCAGAACGAACCACGCAGCAGCCCTTCCGGCCATTTCACCTCGGGCTTGAGGCCGCGTAGGCAGAACAGCATCAGGCCGATGCCCAGCATCCCGTACACACCAAACAGCGCGGTGTGGCCGTGCAGCGCGGTCAGGTTCATGCCCTGCATGTAGAACAGCGCCAGCGGGGTATTGACCAGGAACCCGAATAGACCGGCGCCCACCAAGTTCCAGAAGCTGGTGGCGAGAAAGAACATGATCGGCCACTTGTAGCGTTCCATCCACGGGGTGGCGCGGCTATGGCTCCAGGTTTCGTAGGCTTCCAGCCCAATCAGTGCCAGTGGCACCACTTCCAAGGCGGAGAAGCTGGCACCCAGCGCCACCGCAGCGGTGGTGGTGCCGGCAAAGTACAGATGGTGGAACATGCCCAGCACGCCGCCACTCAAGTACACGATGGTGGCAAACAGCACATTGATGGTGGCCGATTTGCCGCGCAGCAGGCCCAGCTTCACAAACAGGAAGCTCATCACCGCCACCGCGAACACTTCGAAGAAGCCTTCCACCCACAGGTGCACCACCCACCAGCGCCAGTATTCGACCACTGAAATGTGGCTGTTTTCACCCCACATCAGGCCGGCACCGTAGAACAAGCCGATGGCGACGGTGGACAGGAACAGCAGGCCCACGATCGAGGACATTTCGTCCTTGCGCTTGAGTGCCGGCCACAGGGCGCGGCCCACCAAGGTCAACCACACCAACAGGCCGACGAACAAAAATGCCTGCCAGAAGCGGCCAATGTCGGTGTATTCCCAGCCTTGATGGCCAAACCAGAAGTTGTACTTCAGGCCCATCTTTTGCATCACCGCAAACCATTGCCCGGCAAACGAGCCGACGACGATGATCAACAAGCAGGCAAACAGGAAGTTGACGCCAGCGCGTTGGTATTTTGGCTCATGCCCGGAAATCGCCGGGCCGATGTACAGGCCGGTGGCCAGCCATGCGGTAGCGATCCACAACACCGCCAGTTGCGTATGCCAACTGCGGGTTAGCGAATACGGCAGGTATTCGGCAATTTTGAGACCGTAGGCTTCTTGGCCTTCCACTTGGAAGTGCGCGGTGGTTGCACCCAATAGAATTTGGCACAGGAACAACGCCACCACGACCCAAAAATATTTCGCGGTGGCTTTCATCGATGGGGTGATGGTCAAGCCTTGCAACGGGTCGTGCGCGGGGGGCGTTGGCATCACTTCCTTGCCGTGATAGGCGGCGTAATGCCATGCCAGCAGGCCAATGCCGCCAATCAAAAACAGGATCGAAAACATCGACCAGATGAAGGTGTCGGAAGTCGGCGTGTTGCCAATCAATGGCTCGTATGGCCAGTTGTTGGTGTAGGTTCGATGGGTTTCGCCGGGACGATCAGTGCTGGCAGCCCATGCCGTCCAGAAGAAAAACGCAGTCATTGCGCGGCGATTTTCAGCATCCGGCACGGTGTTTTCACGCATTGCATAGGCTTCGCGCAGTGCATGTGTGCTGGGATCATTGGAGAACACGCTCTCGTAATGTGCGGCCACATTACTGATCGCTTGCGCCCGCATATTGCTGACCACGATGTCTTGTTTGTTTGCGTCCAGCGTATTGGTGCGTATCAAGGGTTTGACACTGGCCTGGGTCTTGGCCTGGTCACCGGCCTCCATGCTGGCGTAGGACTGCCCGGCATCACTACGCGCCTGCAATTCCAGCATGGCTTCGGTTTCACGATGCAGCCAGTCGGCCGACCAGTCGGGGGCGAGCAGGGCACCGTGGCCCCAGATCGAACCCAGTTGTTGGCCGCCGATGCTTTGCCACACTTGGCGGCCACGCTCGATGTCGGCACGGGTGTAAAGCACTTGGCCGTTGGCGGCGATAACGCGGTTGGGGATGGGTGGGGCCGTGTGGATCAAATCCACGCCCAGCCAAGCCATAACCGCGAAACTTGCGATGAGCAGGGCGGCCAAGCCCAGCCATAGCCGTTTCGTAATGGACATTGCAACTCTCCTAGTGATCAAGCCTGATGGAACCAGCGTCGGCATCGTCGGCCGTTCTGCGTGGTGCCACCATGACTTGTGTCAACTCGGCGTGAAGAACGTTGCAATCACGCGTTGCATGTAGGTTGTGTGCGCGGATCAATCGCGCAGGATGGGCGCAGCAAGTGCGTCGATGCGGTCTTGATCAAGCAGCTCCACTTCGCGCCGATCCACCGCCAAGATGCCGTCGTCTTGCATCCGGCGCAGCACGCGGCTCACGGTTTCTGGCGCTAAGCGCAAATAATTGGCGATATCGGTACGTGCCATCGTCAATTGAAAACGTGTTGCGGAAAACCCGCGTGCGGCCAAGCGTCGCGACATCCCCAGCAAGAACGCGGCAACGCGCTGATCGGCACTCCAATCACCCGCCAGCAAGGCTGCGCGGCCAATATCGCGGCTCAGCAGGCGGAACAACTCACGCTGGATGCCCGGCACGCGGGTGGCCAGCACCGAGATTTTGGGGAAGGAGAATTTGCACAGCATCACTGTGTCCAATGCGATGGCATCGCAGGGGTAGCGGTGACCGTCGATGGCGTTCAGGCCGATGACTTCGCCAGGGAAATGGAAGCCCAAGACATGCTCGTGGCCGTCGCGATCGGTGACGCAGGTTTTGACCGTGCCCGCGCGCACCGCCGCGATGGCCTCGAACGGGTCACCTTCACGAAACACATGTTCGCCGGCGTGGAACGGGCCGATATGTTCCACCAGCACATGCAACTCACGCAGCGCACCCTTGTCCATCCCCTGCGACATGCAGGCGTGCGAGAACGCGCAGGTGGAGCAAAATTGCAATTCGTTGCCGTCATCGGACAGCACTTGCGGGCTCAGCCGCGGAAACGGCAGGCCGCTCATGAAAAACTCCGGGAACGGCTTAAATCGCGCGTGAAAAGCGCGGCTTGGCGTCGGCGGCAGGAGGGGTGAGGTATTGGTCGAAGCACATGGCAATGTTACGCAATAGCAGCCGTCCTTGCGAGGTGGCTTCGATCACATCCGGGGTAAATCGCACCAGTCCGTCTGCATGCAGCGGTTGCAGCTGCTCCAGCGCGCTGGCGAAGTAGTCTTCAAAGTGTATGCCGTAACGGCGTTCCAGTGCCGCCACCGGGATTTGGCCCTGACACATCAGCGATTGGATCAGGTCGGCACGCAGCGTGTCGTCCTCACTCATGCGCATGCCCCGAAACACCGGCAATTTGCCGCTATCAATCGCCACTTCCCAACTGGGTAAGTCGCGTGGGTTTTGGCTGAAGGTGTTGCCGATATGGCTGATGGCGGACACGCCAAAACCAATCAGATCGCTATCGGCATGGGTGGTATAACCCATGAAATTACGATGCAGACCACCGCGCTGTTGGGCTTGCGCAAGGTCGTCATCGGGCAAGGCAAAATGATCCATGCCGATATAGACATAGCCCGCGGCGGTGAGTTTTTCCACCGCCAATTGCAGCAGCGCCAGTTTGGCGTCGCCATCCAGCAGCAGGGTTTCGTCGATCTGTTTTTGCGGTTTGAACAGATGTGGCATATGCGCATAGCTGTACACCGCCAGCCGGTCCGGGCGGATCTGCAGCACGGTGTCCAAGGTCTTGCCAAACCCTTCCAGATTTTGTGCTGGCAGGCCGTAGATCAAGTCGATATTGACCGAGCGGAACCCGGCACTGCGGGCGGCATCCACCACCGCACGGGTTTCTTCCACGGTCTGGATGCGGTTGACCGCCTGCTGCACCTTCGGGTCAAAATCTTGCACGCCCAAACTGGCGCGATTGAAACCGGCCTTGGCCAGCGCGGGCATCCACGCCGGGTCGCAAAAGCGGGGGTCGATTTCGATGGAAATGTCACTATCGTTGCGGTCGGCAAAATGAAACTGCCGACGCATCACATCCACCGTGTCGGCCAATTGCACCGGGTTGAGGAAGTTGGGCGTGCCGCCGCCAAAATGCAGTTGGATGACTTCGCGGTCGCGGTCAAATGCGGGGGCGATGCGTGCGATTTCGCGATGCAGACGCGCCAGATAGCCCTCGGAACGGCCCAAATCGCGGGTGATGATGCGGTTGCAGCCGCAGTAAAAACACGGGCTAAAGCAAAACGGCACATGCACGTACAGCGACAGCCGGCGTGGGATGGGTTCTTCATTGCTGGCTTGCACGGCCTCGCGCAGTTGTGCCTCACCGAAGTCCGCATGAAATTGCGGCGCGGTCGGGTACGAGGTGTAGCGCGGGCCGGGGCGGTCGTAGCGACGCGCCAAATCGGCATCAAAGGCAATAGTCTGGGAATGCATAGGCGCAGCTTAGGCAGTTGCAGACGAATGCGAATTGATTTTGATCAATCACTTGCGATGTGATCAGCGCCGGTGCAGGGCATACACCACGGTATCCACCCGCGATGCCCCATTCACAAAACCTGGGTGTTCGGGCGGGATGGAGCGGCGCTCTTGCAGGGCAATGTCCCAGTGGCTGCCATAGCCGGTACGCACTTCGTCCTCTGGCACTGAAAACGGCGGGCCATCGCGGTCTTGCTGCGGGTATTCCAGGGTGATCAACAACCCACGGCAAGCGCTGGGAAGCTGCGGGTACAACGCGCCCATATAGCGTTGGCGCAGCGCGGGCGGCAAGGCAATCAGTGCGGCGCGGTCGAACACGGCGGCGCAATCGGCCAGCGCGTGGGCATCTAGCGCAAAGGCATCGCCATGGATGATTTCAATCGCACCTGCGCGGTAGTGGGTGCCATAGCGGCTTTGCCGGATGTCGGGCGTCAGCGCGTGTTCATCGAAAAATTGGGCGATGGCAAGCTGGGAGAGTTCCACGCCTAGAACGGGATGTCCTTGCGCGGCCAGCCACGCCATATCCAAAGTCTTACCGCACAGCGGCACAAACACTTTCGCTGCGGCCGGCACCCCCAGCGCCGCCCAGTGCTTTTGCAGCAGCGGCGTGGGCGTGGCTTGGTGAAAGCCGATTTGGTTATTGGCCCAGCGTTGCTGCCAAAAGTCGGGGTGCATGGGTGTCTCCTTTGGATCGATGGTGAAGCCGCCGTGCGTTTCGCGTCGCCGCATTTCGAGCGACGTAGCGCAGTGCACGGCGGCTTTACCAGCGTTGGAATGGTTCAGTCTTCTACCGCCAATCCGTCCACCTTCTGCCAGCCGCGCGGCAGCAGCCCGCCGCGTGAGCCACGGGCGCCGATGTAGGGCTCCAATTCTTTATAGGCCAACGTCATCGTGCGTGCGCCCGACTGCACCAACAACTTGCCGGAAGCCGGCACCACGGCAATCGCCACCACATGCTCGGTGCCGCGCTTGGCTTTGGGGATATCGATAATTTTGTTGCCTTTGCCCTTGTCGAGTTCTGGCAGTTCGGTGAGTGCAAACGCCAGCACATGCCCGGCGCTGGTGACCGCCACGATGCGGTCGCAGGCCACATCCAGCACCGCCGCTGGGGCCAATACGCTGCCGCCCTCGGAAAGTGATAGCAAGGCTTTACCCGCTTTCTGGCGGCTGGTGAGGTTTTCAAAGCGGGTGACAAAACCGTAGCCGTGGCTGGAGGCAATCACAAATTGATTGTCGTTATCGGCACTGACACAGGCTTGGAAATTGGCCCCCGCTGCAGGTGCGAAGCGCCCAGTCAGGGGTTCGCCATTGCCGCGCGCACTGGGCAAGGTGTGTACCGCTGTGGAATAACTGCGGCCCGCAGAATCGAGGAAGGCGACCTGTTGGTTGCTGCGCGCGCGCACCGCTGCCAATAAGCGGTCACCGTCGCGATAACTGAGCGATGCGGCATCGATATCGTGCCCCTTGGCCGCCCGCACCCAGCCTTTTTCACTCAGCACCACGGTCATCGGTTCGCTGGCCACCAGCTCGGTTTCGTCCAAGGCCTGCGCGGCTTGGCGCGCCACCAGCGGGCTGCGGCGGGCATCGCCAAACTTCTTGGCATCGGCCAGCAATTCATCCTTGACCAATTTCTTTAACTTGGCTTTGTTGTCCAAGATCGACAACAATTTTTGACGCTCGGCGGCCAGCTCGTCCTGCTCGCCACGGATCTTCATTTCTTCCAGCCGCGCCAATTGTTTGAGGCGGGTGTCGAGGATGTAATCCGCTTGGTCTTCACTCAGTTTGAAGCGCGCCATCAGCACCGCTTTGGGCTCGTCCTCGCTGCGGATGATGCGGATCACTTCATCCAGATTGAGGAAGGCGACCAGCAAGCCTTCGAGCAAGTGCAGACGACGCTCCACTTTTTCCAGCCGATGCTGCAAGCGGCGGGTGACGGTGTCTTGGCGGAAGCGCAACCATTCGGAGAGCAACATTTTCAGGTTTTTGACCTGTGGGCGGCCGTCCAGGCCGATCACATTCATATTGACCCGAAAGCTTTTTTCCAAGTCGGTGGTGGCAAATAAATGCCCCATCAGTTGGTCGGCATCCACGCGATTACTGCGTGGCACCAGCACGATCCGGGTGGGGTTGGCGTGGTCGGATTCATCGCGAATATCTTCCAGCCACGGCAGTTTCTTGGCCCGCATCTGCGCGGCGATCTGCTCGATGATTTTGGACGGTGAGACTTGATGCGGCAGATCGGTGATGACGATATTGTTGTGTTCTTTGACGAACACACTACGCGCACGCGCGCTGCCGGTGCCGGTTTCATACAAGGCCAGCAAATCGCTGGGCGCGGTGATGATTTCCGCCGCAGTGGGGTAGTCCGGGCCGCGCACGTGTTCGCACAGGTCGCGCACTGTGGCGTCGGGGTCATCCAGCAAACGCACGCAGGCGCTGACGATTTCATTCAGATTGTGCGGCGGCACATCGGTGGCCATGCCGACGGCAATGCCGGTGGTACCGTTCAGCAGCAGGTGCGGCAAACGCGCCGGCATCCACGTGGGTTCTTCCAGGGTGCCATCGAAATTGGGTACCCAATCGGCGGTGCCGTGGCCCAATTCGCCCAGCAGCACTTCGGAAATCGGCGACAGTTTGGATTCGGTATAGCGCATCGCCGCGAATGACTTGGGGTCATCGCTGCTACCGAAATTGCCCTGCCCGTCGATCAATGGATAGCGGTAGGAGAACGGCTGCGCCATCAGTACCAACGCTTCATAACAGGCGCTGTCACCATGCGGATGGTATTTGCCGATCACGTCGCCCACGGTGCGCGCGGATTTTTTCGGCTTGGCCGATGCCGCCAGCCCCAGCTCGCTCATCGCATAGATGATGCGGCGCTGCACCGGTTTCAGGCCATCGCCGATGAACGGCAGGGCGCGGTCGAGCACCACATACATCGAGTAGTCGAGATACGCGCGTTCGGCGTATTCGCGCAGGGGGATTTGTTCAAAGCCGTGAAACGTGGTGCGTAGGAGGTCGTCGGTCATCTGCCCATTTTACGGGGCTGCGGCCTGCGGTGTGGGGTTTTGCGCAGAATGCTGTGCCAGCGCCCATGCCACGTGCTCGCGCACGATGGGCGAGGGGTGGTCGCGACGGGAGTGAAGTGCCACCAGCACCGCGGGCGTGGTGGGGGCGTTGCCCAGTGCGATGGCGATATTGCGCAGCCAGCGTTCATGGCCGCTGCGGCGGATGGCGCTGCCTTCGCTGCGGCGCAGGAATTCGTCTTCTTCCCACGCAAATAATTCGGCCAGCGTGGCCTTGTCTAACTGATTGCGGACGCGAAAATCCGGCTCGTCACTGCGTTTGGCAAACTTATTCCATGGGCACACCAACTGGCAGTCATCGCAGCCGAAGATGCGGTTGCCCATCAGCGGGCGTAGCGCCTCGTCGATGCTGCCTTCATGTTCAATGGTGAGATAGGAAATGCAGCGGCGCGCATCCAGCCGATACGGCGCGGTAATCGCGCCGGTGGGGCAAATATCAATACAGCGCGTGCAACTGCCGCAATGTGCACTGGCGGGCGGGTCGATGGGCAGCGGGATATCGACGAACAATTCACCGAGGAAAAACCAACTGCCGCCATCTTTGTCGATCAGGCAGGTGTGTTTGCCGATCCAGCCCAGCCCGGCATTGCGCGCCAGGGCGCGCTCCAGTACGGGCGCAGAATCGGTGAAGGCGCGGTGGCCGAATGGGCCGATTTCCGCCTGCACGACCTCCGCTAATTTCTGCAGGCGATTGCGCATCAGCTTGTGGTAGTCGCGGCCCAGCGCGTAGCGGGCCACGTAGGCGCGTTCGTGTTCGCGCAGGTTGTCCCACGCGGCGTCGGGGTCTTTGCCGTAATCCAGCCCCACCGAAATCACCCGAATGGTGCCGGGCAGCAGCTCATGCGGGCGTGCGCGCAGGCTGCCGTGGCGGGCCATCCAGTCCATCGAGCCGTGCAGCTGTTGATTCAGCCAATCCAGTAGATGCGCTTCGTCTTCTTTCAATTCCACCCCCGCAATCCCCACGCGCTGAAAGCCAGCGGCATGCGCCAATGTGCGGATGCGTTGCGCCAGTGCGTTGTAGTCGGGTGTGGACATGGCGCAAATTATAGGCAGGTGAAGTGGAGTCCCCGGCGATGCACAGCCCGTTCCCATTGTTCGTTCCTGCGGCACTGCGCGAATTGGAAGCGCGTGGTACGCACTATTTGGATGGCGATGCCTTTGCGTTGATGGCGCGTGCGGGACAGGCGGGTTGGCGCTGCCTGCTCAAACATTGGCCGCAGGCACTGCGCATCGTGGTGGTGTGCGGGCCGGGTAATAACGGCGGTGATGGGTATGTGCTGGCGCGGCATGCGCGGGATGCTGGGCGCGGGGTGCGCGTATTGCAGATCGCCGCGCCTGCAACCGTATTGGCGCAGCGCGCGTGCGCGGAGTATGTCGCTGCTGGAGGCGCGCTCGAAGAGGCATTGGGTGATTGCGATGTGATCGTTGATGCCTTGTTTGGCATCGGCCTGTCACGTGCGGTGGATGCGGCAACGGCGGCCTGGATCGACGCAATCAATGCGCATCCCGCCAAGGTGTTGTCACTGGATGTGCCCAGCGGCATCGATGCGCGCAGCGGGCATGCGGCGGGTATGGCCATTCTGGCTGATGTGACGGTGCAATTCCTGGCCCGGCACCGTGGCTTGCGCACCGGCATGGCCTTGGATCATTGCGGGAAATTGGAGTTGGCGGCATTGGACTTGCCCGAGGCGTTGTGGACGGGTATTGCACCGTCGGCACTGGCGTTTCGTGCCGATGCCTTGCACGAGTGTTTGCCGCTGCGTCCGCGCAATGGCCACAAAGGGCGCAATGGCCATGTGCTGTGCATCGGCGGCGACCATGGCAGCGGCGGTGCCATTGTGCTGGCGGCGCAAGCCGCGTTGCGCAGCGGGGCCGGGCTGGTCAGTGTGGCTACCCGCGCCGCGCATGTGCCGGCGTTGTTGGCGCGCTGCCCCGAGGTGATGGCACATGCGTTGGAAGATGGTGCGCAACTGCCGCCCTTATTGGAACGGGCGGACGTGATTGCGGTTGGCCCTGGCTTGGGGCAGGGCGAGTGGGGCCGGGCGCTGTTGGGCGCGGTGCTGCGCAGCGACCCGCCACGGGTATTGGATGCCGATGCGTTGAATCTACTGGCGGTATCTAATCCTGGATTGCGCGACACCGACATCATCACCCCACACCCCGGCGAAGCCGCACGCTTGCTGGTGTGTAGCACCGCCGAGGTGCAACAAGACCGTTTCGCGGCTGCGGCGGCCTTGCAGTCGCGTGTGGGGTGCGCCGTGGTGTTGAAAGGCGCCGGCAGCATCGTCGCCGCGCATGGCCTGCCGCCGGCGGTCATCGGTGCCGGCAACCCCGGCATGGGCGTGGGCGGCATGGGCGATGTGCTGACCGGGGTAATCGCGGCCTTGCGTGGGCAAGGCTTCGCAGCACCAGCGGCGGCCACCATCGGCGCACTACTGCATGCCGCCGCCGGCGATGCGGCGGCATTGGACGATGGCGAGCGCGGCCTATTGCCCAGTGATTTGCTGCCTTGGTTGCGACGTTTGGCCAACCCCATGCGACGATAATCACGATGAACGACTTACTTCTCGATAACCCCGCCGCCACTGACGCCTTGGGCGCACGTTTGGCGCAGACCTTGCCGGCGCGTGCGGTGATTCACCTGCATGGCGATTTGGGTGCGGGTAAATCCACCCTGGCGCGCGCCATGCTGCGCGCCTTGGGGGTGACCGGCACCATTCGCAGCCCCACCTACACCTTGGTGGAGCAATACCCGCTGCCGGCCGGCGGTTTGGCCCTGCATTTGGATCTGTACCGCATCGGCAATGCGGGGGAGCTGGAATTTTTGGGGCTGGATGCCAGTGAAGCGCGGCTATGGCTGGTGGAATGGCCGGAGCGCGGGCAGGGGGCATTGCCGCCAGCAGACATGGAAATCACCTTGGCGGTGGCCGGCACCGGGCGCAGCTGCCAACTACGGCCACACACCGCCTGTGGCAAGGCCTGGCTGGACGCGTTGGCGTCAACGTGAGCTTTGCGGGCATGAGTTCATCAACAAGGCATGAATGTCATGCAGGTCATGGATTTTGAAGGGAAAACTACTTGCAAATCAGGTTTGCAAGTGATTAACTCCAAGCATGCGCGCGATGGGGAACCGTTTTCAGCAGTGGATGCCAGCCGGCATGGTGCTGGTGGCGTGTGCCTGTGCGTCGGCAAATGCTTCTGAAATCAAGCAGTTGCGTTTGGAGGAAGGTGCCTCTGGCACGCGCGCGATGGTGCAGCTGGATAAACCCGGTAGCTACAAGTTGATCCGCCTCTCCAACCCGGAACGCTTGGTAGTGGACTTCCCCGAGAGTCACGCCGCCCGCAGCCTACGGTTGCCGGCGGCAACCGGCATCATCAAAGCCGTGCGTACCGGGCAGCCGGTGGCGGGAACGCTGCGGGTCGTGTTTGACTTGGCCAGCCCCGTGGCAGCGATCCCCACCCTACTGGAAACCGCCAGTGGCGGCACCCAATTGCAACTGGAATGGCCGGGCGATGGGCCTGCGGCTACAACGCGGCCTGTCGCGACGCCGTCTGTCGCGGCATTGGATGTCGTTGCGCTACCCAAGCTGGACAAGCCACAGGCAGAGAAACCGCCCATGGCCAGCATGGCTGGCATGCCACCCGCAGTGGCAGCATCCACAGCAAGTACGGCGACAAGCGCACCAACAAATAGCAAGCCCGTCGCGAGCCAGATTGCCAAACCGCTGGCTGACCCGATTGCCGACTTGGCGAAGCAAGCAGGGGCTACTGCCACCGCAGAGACGGCCAATACGCCCGATGCGGAAGCCAGTGCACAAGTCCAAATACCTAGCAAAATTTTGCCCAAAATGCCGATGCAAAAAGGCATGCGCCCCTTGGTGGTGGCGATTGATGCCGGCCACGGCGGCCAAGACCCGGGTGCGCATGGCTTGAACGGCGCACGCGAAAAAGATGTCACCTTGGCCATCGCCCGTGAACTGGCCCGCCAAGTCAATGCCACCCCCGGGTTGAAGGCCTACCTGACCCGCGATACCGATGTGTTCATCCCGCTGGAATATCGCGCCCGTCGTGCCAGCGCCAACAAGGCCGACATCTTCCTGTCCATTCACGCCGATGCCGCTGAAAATCGTGGCGCACGCGGCTCATCGGTGTATGTGTTGTCCACCCGGGGCGCGTCGTCGCAACGCGCACGCTGGCTGGCCGACAAGGAAAACGCCGCCGACGTGATTGGCGGCGGGCGGGTGAAAGTGGCCGACAACACCCTGACCTCGGTGCTGCTGGATCTCACCCAAAGCGGCAATATGAAAGCCTCGGAAGACGCGGCCGACCATGTGCTGGGCGGGCTGAAGCGGGTGGGCAATAACCACAAACCGGACATCGAGCGCGCCAATTTCGCAGTGTTGCGCACCTCCGACAAGATGCCGGCGATGCTGGTGGAAACCGCCTTCATCTCCAATCCGGATGAAGAAAAGCGGCTGACCAATCCCACGTTCCAGCGGACGTTGGCAGCCGCAATTTTGGACGGCATCGACACCTATTTCTCGCGGCAGCCGCCACCGGGTACCTTGTACGCCGCGCGTGCGCAGGCAGCGCAATCGGCACAGTCGGAAACACCCTTGCGCAGTGGTATTGGCGGTAGCCGCTAAGCCCCAGTCAGCGGGCGACACCGGCTAAACTTGTCGGGTGAATATTCGTCAACTCCCCGAAGTCCTCATCAACCAGATTGCCGCCGGCGAAGTCGTCGAGCGTCCGGCGTCGGTGGTCAAAGAATTGGTTGAAAACGCGCTGGATGCCGGTGCGCGGCGTATCGACATTGATCTGGAAGAAGGCGGGGTGCGCCTGATCCGCATCCGCGACGATGGTGGCGGCATTGCCCCCGAGCAATTGCCACTGGCGGTAAGCCGCCATGCCACCAGCAAGATTGCCAGCATGGAGGATTTGGAAGCGGTGGCCAGCTTGGGCTTTCGCGGCGAGGCGCTGCCGTCGGTGGCCTCGGTCAGTCGTTTTCGGCTGGTGTCGCGCGCACGCGATGCCCAGCATGGCGCGGAGTTGCGCATCGACGGCGGCAGCCTTGGCGAAGTGGTGCCGCAGGCGCATCCACAAGGCACCACGGTGGAAGTGCGTGACCTGTTTTACAACGTGCCGGCGCGACGCAAATTCCTGCGCGCCGAACGCACCGAGCTGACCCATATCGAAGACTGGCTGCGCACGCTGGCACTGGCGCGGCCGGATGTGGAGTTGCGTGTCACCCACAACGGCAAGCCGTCGCGACGCTGGAAAGGCGAGGGCGATCTGTTGTCGGAGCTGCGTCTGCACGAGGCGTTGGGCGAAGACTTTGCGCGCAATGTGTTGCGGGTGGAGCACAGCGCAGCCGGGATGCGCCTGCATGGCTGGATCGCGCAGCCGGCCTACAACCGCGCCAGTACCGACCAGCAATATCTGTACGTCAATGGTCGCAGCGTGCGTGACCGCAATGTGGCGCATGCGGTGCGGCAGGCGTATAGCGACGTGCTGTTTCATGGCCGCCACCCGGCCTATGTGCTGTTTCTGGAGCTTGACCCGCGCGGGGTGGATGTCAATGTGCACCCGGCCAAGCATGAGGTGCGGTTTCGCGAGTCGCGCCTAGTGCATGAATTTGTGTACCGCGCCCTGCACGAGGCGCTGGCTGAAACCCGCGCCGGCACTGGGCACGCGGTGTCGGGTGCCAATACGGGTGCTGCGGCGCAAGCTTGGCCACTGCCGCAAGCCCCGCAGCAACAACCAATGGGGCTGCGTGTCAGTGATGCGCCTGCCGCGTATGCCGCGTTGTATACGCCGCGTGGTGGCGATGCGGTCATGCCATCGGCACCGCTGCCAAGTCTGGCGACGATGCCCGAAGACGCACCCGGCGGCATGCCGCCACTGGGCTTTGCCATCGCGCAATTGCACGGCATCTATATCTTGTCCGAAAACGCCGACGGCATGATCGTGGTGGATATGCACGCCGCGCACGAACGCATTGGTTATGAGCGCTTGAAAGCCGCACACGATGGGGCAGGCCTGCGCATGCAACCCTTGTTGGTGCCCAGCCGTTTGGCGGTGTCCGAACGCGAAGCCGATGTGGCCGAGCGCGAAGCGCAAACCTTGGCCGATTTGGGTTTTGATGTGCAACGCAGCGGGCCGCAATCGCTACTCTTGCGCAGCGTGCCGGCACTGCTGGCACATGGCGATGCCGAGGCTTTGCTGCGCGATGTACTCACCGACCTGCGCGAACACGGCAGCACCCGCCGTATTGCAGAAACCCGCGATGCGCTGCTGGCGACCATGGCCTGTCACGGCGCGGTACGCGCCAATCGGCGGCTCAGTATTCCCGAAATGAACGCCTTGCTGCGCGACATGGAAATCACCGAACGTTCCGGCCAGTGCAATCACGGCCGGCCCACATGGACACACGTCACCTTGGCGGAGATGGATAAATGGTTCCTGCGCGGACGTTGAAGCACGCCGGCATCGTGCTGGTTGCGGGACTCACAATAGCTGCGTGTCATCGCCCACCGCCGAAACCATCAATGGACGAAGCGGCACGGGTTGAAGCGGCCGCAAAACAATATGCGCATGCGCAATTCATGTGGCGTGGCCGGCGCGTGATTGCACTCACTCGCGCCGATGGTTGGACCAGTTTGATTGGGTTGCATTGGCTGGACCCCGGCACCCATCGGGTGGGGAGTAGTCAAGACAATGGTATTCGCTTGGCGATGGGTCCGGCGCATCTGGGTTTGTTCACTGTGCGCGATGGCAAGGTCAGTTTCACCGCCGATACCGAGGTGACCATCGACGGTTTTCCTGTGCGCAGCGGTGTGCTGCGCAGCGACCACGATCCAAACGGCGCCAGTGTGTTGGGGTTTGATGGCGATAAAGGTCAGGCCACGGTGATCGAGCGCGGTGGCAGGCTTGCATTGCGGGTCAAACACGCCGATGCCGAGAGTCGTGTGCATTTTGCCGGCCTGACCTACTGGATCGGTGGGCAAGATTGGCAAGTGCCGGCGCGTTTCATTGCCCATCCAGCCGGCAAGACGTTGCCGATTACCAACATCATCGGCAGCACGGATGACATCCCCAACCCCGGCGTGGTGGAGTTTGTTCGTGGTGATAAAACCTATCGATTGGAAGCTTTGGATGAAGGCGAAGGCACCTTATTCTTGGTGTTTGCCGACCGTACCGGTGGCCACGGCAGTTACGGGGCCGGGCGCTTCATCGACGCCCCCAAGCCCGATGCCAATGGCCGTTTGGTGATTGACTTCAACCAAGCCTACAACCCGCCCTGCGCGTTTACGCCGTTCGCCACCTGCCCATTACCGCCGCCAGAAAACCGTCTGGATCTGCGTGTTGAAGCCGGCGAGAAGGCCTACATCAAACCCGCACCACCCGCCAAGGAAGCCCCATGACCTGCACACGACTTGCTCTGCTGCTGTGCGCGCTGCTGCTGCCAGTGGCCCACGCCGCGCCACAACCCAGCCCGCCGGTTGCCGCTGCCGCCACGCCTGTGCAGCGCCCGCTGCTGTGGAAAGTGTCGGATGCCGACAATGCCGTGTATTTGCTGGGCTCGTTCCACTTGTTGAAAGCCGATGACTACCCGCTGCCGGCGGAGATAGATCGCGCATTCGATGACAGCCAACAAGTACTGTTTGAAGTTGACCCAGCGGCGATGACTGCGCCTGAAACCATGACCAAGATGCAGCACTACATGGGTTACGACAATGGCAAAAGCCTGAGTCAGGTATTGCCCAAACCCACGTTGGAAAAATTGAACACCCTGCTGGCCGCCGGCGGTGGCTCGGTGCAGGCGGTGGAGCAGCAAGAACCATGGGCGGTGAATCTGGCCTTGGTGCTCAGCGTCAGTCAGGCACTGGGTTTTCGCCCCGAGTTGGGGATGGATCGGCAATTGATGGAACGCACCGCCAAAGCCGGCAAACCCGCTGCAGGACTGGAAACGATCGACGCGCAATTGCAGGCGATGGATAGCATCCCGTATGCCGAACAAAGCCAAGGCATTGGCGAGTTTCTGGCCGACCCGCAAAAAGCCATCCACCAACTCAATGACATGCACGCATGGTGGCGCGCTGGCGATGTCGAAAAATTAGACAGCGGCATGCGCGCCGACATGGCCAGCAAAACCCCGGAAAGCTATCGCCTGCTCGATGTGCAACGCAATTTGAATTGGCTGCCAAAAATCCAATCCCGTCTGGACGGCGTGAAATCCGGCAACACCTTGGTCGTGGTCGGCGCATTGCATCTGCTGGGCAATGACGGCCTGCTGGAACTGCTGCGCGGCAAGGGTTACAAGGTCGAGCGGGTGTGTGATCGTTGTACGTTGTGAAGGTCGCCAACCTAATTTTGAACGCAAGCCTTCAACCCGCCGTCGCCACCGGCAAGTGCAAGGTGGCGATGTAGCGGCCGTTTTCGATACGGGATTCCACCCGGCCGCGGCCGTCGGTCATGGCGTGAACGCGCTCGCGGGCGGAGCTTAGGCCCACCGCGTGGCCGGCGCTGGGTGCGGCGGCGGTGGGCAGGTCGTTGGCAACGATGATGTCGATGTGCTGGGCGCTGTGCTGGATGTGCACGTCCAGTTTGCCGCCGCCGGGTAAACGTTCGATGCCGTGCCGGATCGCGTTTTCAACCAAGGGTTGGATTGACAGCGATGGCACGTTGACTGCGGGCAATTGCGCTGGGATCTGCCAGTCCAATTGCAGACGCGGGCCAAAGCGCAGGTGTTCGATTTCCAGATAGCGATGGGTCAGCGCCAATTCTTCGGCCAAGGGGATCAGTTGCGGGCCGCGCAACGCGCTGCGAAACAAATCCGCCAAGTCCAGCAACAGGCGTTCGGCGGCATCGGGCTGGGCGTGCACCAGTGCCGCCCCGGTGTTGAGTGTGTTGAACAAAAAATGCGGGCGGATACGGGCTTGCAGGGCTTCCAATTCCAACTGTTTGGCGCGTACCGCCAATTGCCGCGAGCGCCAATAATTTTGATAGGTCAACAGCCCAATCAGGCCCACCACCACCGCCAACGCAAGGATGCGCAAAATAAAGTCATTGCGCGATGCCGGCGCATTGCCGCTCATGCCCAGCACACTCCACGCGGCCGTGGCCACCAACAGGCTCATGCCCAAAAACATCGCCAAGCACACCCACGCCATGCGCAGGGCCGGCAGCTTCGCAATTTGCCGACGTAGCAAAAACAAAGCACACAAGGTACCTAGCACCACCCATTGCACGCCCAACGAGGCCAGCCCGAATTGCACCAGGCGATCGCCGCCTTGGGTGGGTGCCAAGGCCAGCAAGGCGGCCAAGGCTTCGCCGCTCAACACCACCGCCATCAAGGCAGGTGGACGCCAGAGGGCCGCCAAGGGGTCGGTATGCGGTGTTGTCATCTTGCGCAGGGTAGCCGGGAATGCCTCAGCCGGCGACTACGCGCAATTGAATCCCCAGCCCCAGCATGTCCTCCGGCTCGTTTTCCAAGTCGGCACGCAGCAAGGGGTGCGAGTGCAGCCAGCGTTTGTCGATGCGCAGGCTCAGAACGTCGTCATTGGCTTTCAGCTGTAGGCTGGGCGGCACATCGTCGCCGCGTGCGCGATGCAGCAACACCGCAAGCCGCAACAGGGCAGCACTGTGGCGGGCATTGGCCAGCAGCCGGTCGGGGATCGCTTCAAATGCCGATTTGGGGATGCTGCGACGATGGGTGCGCACCAACGCGGCAAGCGTGCGCTGGCCTTGTTGCGAGAACCCGGCGATATCCGAATTGGCCAGCACATAGGCTCCATGCGTGTGGTAGCCGCTATGCGCAATCGCCAGCCCAATCTCGTGCAGGCGTGCGGCGCGTGACAACATCGCGCGGTCATCGCTGCGCAATTGCCAAGCATTGGCCACTTGCTCGAACAGCAGCATCGCGGTGGCGTTGACGCGCTGGGCCTGCGCAAGGTCCACGCCGTAGCGGTGACTCAAGGCGGCCACCGACACCTCGCGGGGGTCATCGGCACCGCCGCGCCCCAGCAAGTCGTACAGCACACCTTCGCGCAGTGCGGCTTTGCTGACTTGCAGGCGCTCGATGGCGAGGGTGGAAAACAGCGCTTCCAGCACCAAGACCCCGCCGGCGATGATCGGACGGCGCTCGTCGGACAGACTGGGTAGATCGATGGCATCGATGTGATCGGCCTGCAACAGGCGGTCGCGAATTTGCGTAATCGCGTCGCGGGTGATCGACCCTTTGCTTAGCTTCATTGCAACGCAAATATTGCCGATGGCCTTGTGCGTGCCCGAGGTGCCGATGGCTTCGTCCCAGCCCAGTTGCCGATAGGTGGCGGCAAATTGCTGCATCTGCGCGCCGATCTCGGTCAGTGCGGTGTTCCAGCGCTTGCGTGACAGTTTGCCGCCATCAAAAAACCGCCGGGTACTGGCAATGCAGCCCACTTGCAGGCTTTCGCGCTCCAGTGGCTCGAAGCCGCGGCCGATGATGCATTCGGTGGAGCCGCCACCAATGTCGATGACCAGCCGCTTTTGGCCTGCTTGTGGCGGTTGTTCATGGGCCACACCCAGATACACCAAGCGCGCTTCCTCGCGCCCGGAAATCACATCAATGGCATGCCCCAGCGCGGCTTCCGCCGGCACCAGAAACATGTCTGGTGAGCGTAGCTGGCGCACGCTATTGGTGGCCACCACGCGGACATGGCGCGCCGGGATATTGGCAATACGCTGTCCAAACCGCGACAGGCTGGCCAAGGCGCGATCCCGCACGCTGGGCGATAGACCGCCCAGTGCATTCAAGCCTTCGGCCATGCGCACGGTCTCACGCAGGCGGTCCACCACCCGCAACTGACCCAACACGCATTGCGCCACCACGATGTGAAAGCTGTTGGAACCAAGATCCACCGCGGCCAGCAAGTCGCCGTCACGCGGGGTGATGGCGGTGCTGGGCAGGCGGGCGTTCATTCTTGCATTCATGCTGACATTATTGCCGCTCACACGTACAACGCATCCAAGAGTGACAATTGTGCCGAAAATGGCGCGTCTTCCGGCCCTGGCACGCAGCGCTGATAACGGCCATCTGCCAGTAACTGCCAAGCGTTTTGGTTATCGGCAAGATAATTCAATAGACCTTCGTGTAGCACCCGATCGGCCAGTTGCGCATCCAAAATCGGGAATGCGGTTTCCACCCGCCGCAGCAGGTTGCGTTCCAGCCAGTCGGCGGAGGAGCAATACAGTTCCGGGCTGCCGTCGTTGCCAAACCACCACACGCGGTGATGCTCAAGAAAGCGCCCCACCACCGAGCGCACGCGGATGTGCTCGGACACCCCGGCAATGCCGGGCCGCAAGGCGCAGGCGCCACGCACGATCAGGTCGATTGCAACCCCGGCTTGCGAGGCTTCGTACAAGGCACGCACCACTTGCGGCTCGTTCAAGGCATTGATCTTGGCGATGATCCGCCCGGGCTTGCCGGCGCGGGCCAGTGCGGTTTCGCGGGCGATGCGTGTCAGTACGCCTTTGTGCAGGGTGAATGGCGATTGCAGCAGGCGTGCCAGAGTCAGAGGGGCGGCCAGCCCGGACAATTGCTGGAAGATCAAATGCACATCGTTGCCGATTTCCGGATGCGCGGTCATCAGGCTGAAATCGGTATAAGCGCGTGCGGTGCCGCTGTGATAATTGCCGGTGCCCAGATGCACGTAGCGTCGCAGCAGCGCGCCTTCGCGGCGCACGATCAGCAACATCTTGGCATGGGTCTTGTAGCCCACCACGCCATACACCACTTGCACGCCGGCATCTTGCAGGCGGTCGGCCAACCCCAAATTGGCTTCTTCGTCAAAGCGTGCACGCAACTCAACCACCACGGTGACGTCTTTGCCGTTGCGTGCCGCTTGGATCAATTGCTCGACAATTAGCGAGTCCTTGCCGGTGCGATACAAGGTTTGCTTGATCGCCAACACATCCGGATCGTGCGCGGCCTGTTGGATCAACTCCAGCACCGGCGTAAACGCATCAAAGGGATGATGCAGCAACACATCACCTTGGCGGATGGTATCGAACATATTGTCGATATCGCGCAACGGACGTGGTTGGAATGGGCGGAACTTCAATTCCGGGCGCTTGACCAAGTCATACACCTGCACCACCCGGTTGAGGTTGACCGGGCCGTTGATCTTGTACACCGCATTGGCGGGTAATTCGAAATTGGCCAGCAAGGTGTCTACCACGTCTTGTGGGCAGCGTTCGTCGATCTCCAATCGCACCGCACGCAAGTAGCCACGGCCCAGCAATTCATCCCGCAGTGCCAGCGCCAGGTTGTCCACGTCGTCTTCATCGACGATCAATTCGGAATTGCGGGTCACCCGAAATTGGTGCGCGCTTTTGACATGCATGCCCGGGAACAATTCGTGCACAAATTCAGACAGCACCGAGCTGAGAAATACGAAGTCGTGGTAGTTGTCGCCATCGCCATCTTGATCGGGCAGACGGATGATGCGTGGCAGTGAACGCGGTGCTCGCACAATGGCCAGATGCCCTTCGCGGCCGAAGGCATCCTTGCCTTCCAGCAGTACCACCACATTCAGTGATTTGTTGAGAATTTTTGGAAACGGGTGCGCGGTATCCAAGCCCAGTGGCGACAGCACCGGCATGATTTCGTCATTGAAATATTGGCGCAGCCAGTCGCGCTGGGTCTTGTTCCATTGCTCGCGCTGCAACAGGCGAATGCCGGCATCGGCCAACGCTGGGCGCAGTTCGTCGTAAAAGCAGCGGTATTGCGCATCCACCAATTCGGCGGCGCGCTCATGGATGCGGTTGAGCAGCAGCGAGGGGTCTAACCCGTCCATACCGGCGGGTAGGCCAAATTCCACCGCGTGGCGGACGGCACCGCCGCGAATTTCGAAAAATTCATCCAGATTGGTGCAAGAAATGCACAAATAGCGCAGACGCTCCATCAGCGGCACGGCGGGGTCTTGCGCCTGCGCCAATACCCGGAAATTGAAATCCAGTTGGCCGAGTTCGCGGTTGGCATACAGCGCAGGATCGCGCAGCAACGAGGTGGTTTCGGAGGTCATCTGGAAATACCGGAAAGCGAATGAGGCGTGCGCGCAAGCACGTGGTTGGCATCGAATCGGCACAAAAACGTGCTGCCTTTTTCGACTTCACTGGTGATGTTGAGCTGGGCGCTGTGCAGGCCCAACACATGCTTGACGATGGCAAGCCCAAGCCCGGTGCCGCCGGAGTCACGCGAGCGGCTATTGGAGACGCGATAAAAGCGTTCGGTCAGGCGTGGCAGGTGCACGGCAGGGATGCCGGGGCCGGTGTCTTGCACTTCAAGATTGGCGCCGCCGTCTGCATTGCGTACAAACCGCAAATGGATACTGCCGCCGTCGGGGGTGTAGCGCACGGCATTGCTGACCAAATTGGAAAACGCACTATGCAGTTCCTTGTTGGCTCCGCGCAGGTCAACCTGTGCGGTGTCTTCCAGGGTGATCCGGTGCCGGCCTTGGCTGAGGGCTTCGGCTTCGCGCAACAAGCTGGCCAGCAGCGGTGCCATCGCCACCACTTCTTCTTGCAGGCTGTCGCGTGCATCCAACCGCGATAGGGTGAGCAAGTCTTCAACCAGCCGGGTCATGCGCAGCGATTGCCGACGCATTTCCTCCAGCATGGGTGCCCATTGCGGGTTGTCACCTTCGTCCAGCATTTCCAGATAGCCATGCACCACTGTGAGCGGGGTGCGCAGTTCGTGCGAGACATTAGCCACGAAGTCGCGGCGCATCTGTTCCACCCGCATGGTTTGGGTGATGTCACGCGCGATGAGTAGCCAGAATTCTTCCGAATAGGGCAATAGCCGCAATTGCAGACGCAGGTTGGGGTCGGCAGGCGAGGGCACGTCGTTCATGGGCTCGGCATTGCGCCCTGCCGCCAGCCACGGGGCCATCGGCAAGCCGGATAATGCAGTGGCTACCGGCGCATTGCGATGTTCAGGGTGACGCAAACCCAATAACGTCGTTGCCGCGGCGTTGAACCACAAAATGCGCTGTTGGTTACGCTCCACCACCACCACGGCATCCGGCAGTACATCGGCGGCAGCGCGGTAGGCGCGCAACATGGCCAATAACCGACGTTTGCGGATGCGCATTTCGGTTTGGCCGCGATACAACAAGTGATCCAATGCGCTCCAGATGCCTTGGCCTGGCTTGGGTTCAAGGCGGCGGCGCGCGGTCAGGCGTTGTTGCACGCCCAGTAATTTCCAGTAATGCCACGCCACCACCGCTAGCGAGGCCAGGGTCAATGCCGGCCACGGCTGTCCTATTGCAAGGCCCAGTAATAGTGCTGCAGCCAGTATCCCAGCCAAGAGGGCCAAGGTGCGAAACCATGCGTGATGGGAAGCAGAAGCCATGCGCCAAGTATCCGTTGTTATGGCGTGCCCTGCATGCAGGGCGACTGGCTCAGGCCGAAGCCGAGAAGCGGTAGCCGGCACCACGCACGGTTTGCACCATGGCATCCAGCGCGTGCGGCTCCAGGGTTTTGCGCAGGCGGCGAATATGCACATCCACTGTGCGTTCTTCCACATACACACTGCCGCCCCAAACGTGGTCAAGCAGCTGTGTGCGGGTATAGACGCGCTCGGCATGGGTCATGAAAAAATGCAGCAAACGATATTCGGTGGGGCCCATCGGGATCGGCAGCGCATTGCCGCCAAGGTCAGCAAAGACGCGATGCGCGGCACCATCGATGCGCAGCGCACCAACCTGCACGCTGCCGTCCTCGTCATCCTCGCGCGAGCGTCGCAGCACGGCGCGAATCCGTGCCAGCAATTCACGCGCAGAGAACGGCTTGACCACATAGTCGTCCACGCCCGCTTCCAGCCCGCCCACGCGGTCGTTTTCTTCGCCGCGCGCGGTCAGCATGATGATGGGAATGTCGCGGGTGGTGGCTTCCCGCCGCCAGCGGCGGGCCAGTTCCAGGCCACTGCTGCCCGGCAACATCCAGTCGAGCAGAATCAAGTCCGGTACACGTTCGGCAATGCACGCCTGCGCTTGGCGGCCATCGCCGGCAGTCATGGGTACGAAGTCACCTTTGCGCAAGGCAAACGCCAGCATGTCGCGGATCGCGGGTTCGTCTTCGACGATCAGGATGTGTTTTTGCATGGGCTTGCGCGGGTATCCAAACGGTTGACCCTGTTATTACACGACGGATTGGTGACAGTTTCGTGACGTGATCAGCGTGGCGTGAATTTGGCGTCGAAACCCAATTTGCCGCCGCGCACTTCTTCGTCGCGCACCCCTTGGCGATGCAGCTCCAGCACGGTGGGGGTGATTGCGGCGATGCGGGCGTCGATACGGGCGCGGGCGTAGTAGTCCAACGTCTGGTTCTTTTTCAGGTTATTGAGTTGCACCAAGGCCTGCTCCGGGCGACCGGACAAGTAGGCGGCTTCGGCCCAGGCTTCGCCAGCGCGGGCGGGGTCACCGGCGATTTCGTTGGCGCGGGCGTAGGCTTGCTGGAACGGCAGATCGGCAGCGGTATTGCCCAGCAGTGGGCGCAGCACCGCCACCGCACGCAGGCCGGCTTCGCGGGTATTGCGCTCGCCTAGCAGGCGCGCATAGGTCAACGCCAGCGCGCGGTGGGTGGGCATCCGTGCCAATAGGGTTTCAAAGCGACGCTCTGCCTCAGTGATCTTGCCGGTATGCGCTTCGGCTTCACCGATGGCGATTTGCAACCACAAACTACTAGGGTGGGCTTGGAGCAGCGGGGTCAACTCCTGCAATGCTTGTGCAGGTTCATTGGCTTGTTGGTGGGCGATGGCCAAGCCGTAACGGCTGGCATCGTCCAATGGCTTTTTGGTGCGCAGTTGCTGGTACTCGCGGATCGCCTGCGCAGGCGTGGGCGCACTGAGCACGCGCAGGCGCTCACGCGCCCATGCAAAGTCGCCGGTATCGCCTACGCCAGCACGGGTTTGCGTGGGCAACGACAGTTGCAGGCCGGGCGGCAGCAAGGGGTTGCTGCCGGGGGTGCTGCTGGTGCTGGCATGCACGGCAGGGGTGAGCTTGGCCGCGCGTTCGCGCGCTTCGCTGATGCGGGCCAAGGTCAAAGGGTGGGTTTGTAGATAACCGGGGACGGCGCTGCGCTCGTCGCCTTGGTTCATGCGCACCACCGACTGCAAGGTGACGAAGAACTCAGCCATGGCGGCGGGGTCGTAACCGGCATTGGCCAAGGTGCGAATGCCGATGCGGTCGGCTTCGGCCTCGTTGTCGCGGGTGTAGTCGATCTGGCGCTGTTGCAGCAGCCCCATGCCGGTCATCAACGCGGCCGATGCCGCATCGCCACTGGAATTGCCGCCGGCTTTTTGTGCGGCGATGATCGCGCCCAAGGTGGCCAGCAAAATCGGCAGGCTCTCGCGCTGGGCTTTTTCTGCACCGCGCAGGACATGCTGCTGGGTGACATGGGAAATTTCGTGCGCCAGCACGCCGGCCACTTCGTCTTCATGGTCGGCCGCCAACACTAGCCCGGAATTGACCGCGATATACCCGCCCAAGGTGGCAAAGGCATTGATCTGGCGTTCGCGCAGCAGGAAAAACGTGAAGCTTTGCTGCGGTTTATTACTGGCAGCGGCAAGCCGCTGGCCGACATCGTTCAACCAGCCGTCCAGCAAGGGGTCATCCAGCACATAACCTTCGTGCCGCAGTTGCGCCAGCACCATCGCGCCGTATTCGGCCTGTTTGACCGGCGACAGCAGGCTGCCTGCCGATGAGCCAATATCGGGCAGGCTGCGCTCCTGCGCGACGGCGCCGGTCGTGATGGCAAGCGCACAAGCAAAGGCAATGGGCAGTAAGCGTAGTGTCATGCGAACAGCATGCCGGTTTGGACGGGGTTTGGGGTGAATACGGCTTGAGCAACTGGAAAATCGCGCAACAATCACCATATTCGACACCAATCCCATCCAGAGGTTCCGGAGCCCGTCATGCATGACACCGAAACGCCCACCATCACTATTTACAGCACCGCCGTGTGCCCGTATTGCGTGATGGCCAAGAATTTCCTGAAAAGCAAAGGCCGCGAGTGGGTGGAAGTGCGCGTGGACGCCGATCCAGCCGAGCGTGAAAAGATGGTGGCGCTGACCCGCCGCACCAGCGTGCCGCAGATTTTTGTGGGCGATGTGCATGTGGGCGGCTATGACGACATGATGGCGCTGCAGCGCGCAGGCAAGCTCGAACCGCTGCTGGAGGGCAAGCCCGCATGAGCAGTACCGATGATCGGGTGAAGCAGTTCACCGAGTTTCGCCAGCGCATGAATCAGCGCATCCTGGACGAGCCCAACCAAGTGGTGCGGCGCTTTTTCGCGCTGGATACGCAGACCTATCAGGCCGGCGCATTGGACGTCAAAACCAAGGAATTGATGGGGCTGACGGCCTCGATGGTGCTGCGTTGCGATGACTGCATCAGCTACCACGTGGCCCAATGCAAGGATGCTGGCGTGACCCGCGAGGAGATGTTCGAAGCGTTCTCGGTGGGCTTGGTGGTGGGCGGTTCCATCGTCATTCCGCATTTGCGCCGGGCAGTGGATTTTCTCGACCAATTGGAACAGGGGCAGACCACTGCGCCAGGCGCGCACGACCACGGCTGAACCCTTGCCGTTGGAAGAGGCTATCGCCATACGCCGCAGCACGGCATCTGTCATAATCGGCGGTTATACATCCCCCACTGATCCCGCGCCAAGTGCGCGGGATCGCTTGCGATTTGGAAGACGACAATGACAACGATCACGGTGATTCGCGGCGACGGCATCGGCCCGGAAATTATGGACGCCACCTTGCATGTGCTGGATGCCATGCAATTGGGTTTGACCTACGAAGACGCCGATGCCGGCATGGTGGCGTTGGATAAGCATGGCGAACTGCTGCCGCAGGCCACCATGGATTCGATTCGCAAGAACAAGATCGCGTTGAAGTCACCGCTGACCACGCCAGTGGGCGGCGGGTTTTCGTCGATCAATGTGGAGTTGCGCAAGCGCTTTGACCTGTACGCCAATGTGCGCCCGGCCAAGTGCTTCCCCAATACCAAGTCGCGTTTCACCGGCGGCGTGGATTTGATCACCGTGCGTGAAAACACCGAAGGTGCTTACATCGGCGAAGGTCAAGAGGTCTCGGCCGATGGCGAAACCGCGGTGTTGACCCAGAAGGTGACGCGCAAGGGCTCTGAGCGCATCGTGCGTTATGCCTTCGAGTTGGCGCGCAAGACCGGTCGCAAAAAAGTCACCATCGTGCACAAGGCCAATATCCTGAAGTCCACCTCGGGGCTGTTTTTGAAGACCGCGCGCGAGGTGGCTGCACACTACCCCGACATCGAGTGCAATGAAATGATCGTGGACAACACCTGCATGCAGCTGGTGATGCGTCCCGAGCAGTTCGACATCATCTGCACCACCAATTTGTTTGGCGACATTATTTCGGATTTGTGCGCAGGCTTGGTGGGCGGCTTGGGGCTGGCTCCGGGTGCCAATATCGGCACCGATGTGGCGATCTTCGAAGCGGTGCACGGCTCCGCCCCGGATATCGCCGGCAAGGGCGTGGCCAACCCCTGCGCCTTGCTGCTGGGTGCCTGCCAGATGCTGGATCACCTCGGCCAACCGGAGCAGGCTACGCGCCTGCGCGACGCCATCATCGCGACCTTGGAAGCCAAGGATTCGCTGACCCCAGACTTGGGCGGTAGCGGTAATACGATGGGCTTTGCGAAGGCGATTGCAACGCGGCTATAAGTGGCCCTGTGCGTGCCGGACACCATACCGGACACGTTGCCATCAACAGCAAAAAGGGCACCGCAAGGTGCCCTTTTTTTGTTCCCGATGCGGCTTGTGTCAGTTGCGTGATTGCAATTTGCCCAGCAAGCGCAGGATTTCCAAATACAGCCACACCAAGGTCACCAGTAGGCCAAATGCGGCGTACCACTCCATGTATTTGGGTGCGCCTTGTTCCACGCCTTGTTCGATAAAGTCAAAATCCAGCACCAAGTTCAGCGCGGCCACGATCACCACACCGACGCTGAACACAATGCCCATCGTGCTGGAGCCATTGATAAAACTCATGCCTTTGAAGTGAAATAGATTCAAGCCCAGTTGCGCCAGATACAGCAGGGCAATCCCACCGGTGGCGGCGACCACGCCCAGCTTGAAGTTTTCGGTGGCTTTGATCAGGCCGCTGCGGTAGGCAAACAGCAACGCCGCCAAGGTGCCAAAGGTGAGAATCACCGCTTGCGTGGCGATGCCGGGATAGCGCTGGTTGAACATGGCCGACACTGCACCCAGAAACAGCCCTTCCAAGAGTGCATAAAGGGGCGCGGTGTACATCGCCCATTCTTTTTTGAAGATGGTCACCAGCGCCACCACAAAGCCGCCAATCGCGCCGCCCCAGACATACGGCATGACCGCGCCGGGGTTGCCGGCGGCCAGTGCGGCGGCAAATTGCGACCAGCTATACAGTGCGCCGGCCAAGCACAACACCAATAGAAACGCGGTTTTGTTGACGGTGCCGTTGAGCGTCATCGCCCCGGCATTGCCTTGCACCACGGTGCCGCTGCCAAGGTCGAGGAAGGTGTTTTCAGAAAGGGCGGGGTTGCCGCTGCGCATGGCGTCGATCCTGTGAAGATCCGGCGGAATGCCGTCTGTGCAGGATAGCCCGTAGCACCTTGGTGCGAAAGGCGGGACTCGAACCCGCACGCCTTGCGGCACTGGAACCTAAATCCAGGGCGTCTGCCAATTCCGCCACTTTCGCAAGCGGCTATTGTAACGCGCAAGCGGGGCATTGCACCGCAAATGGGTGATGTTTTCCGCGTTGCGCGGTCACCGCTTCTCCAGCAAGACCAGTACCGCCCCGGTGCCGCCTTGTGCCGCCGGTGGCGAATGGAACGCCAGGATATCGGCGCGTTGGCGCAAAATGCGATCCACCAGATTTTTCAGTACCGGCAGGCGTGCTTCTGAATTGCGGCCCTTGCCGTGGATGATGCGCACGCAGCCCACGCCGTGTTGCTGGCAATCACGCAAAAACGCCCGCAGCACTTGCTCGGCGGTGTGTGCGGGCAGGCCATGCAGATCAAGTTCTTCTTGCGCCGAGTATTGCCCGCGCGCAAGGTTTTTCAGAAGTTGCGGGGCGATATCGTCGCGCCGGTAGCGCAATACATCGCCGGTTTCCAAAGTGGACAGCAACACCCTTCGGAAGTCGTCACGGGCGGCGGCCTCGTCGCGTTTGGCCATCGCTGCCGCGGGTTTGGGCTTGGGGCCGGCAGGTGCCGGCTGTGCTTCGGGTAGCGCGCGCACGTGCCCGCGGTCGGCACCAATGACCGCGCGGAACAAGGTGGCATCGTCACGTTCGTCAACGGGGGCGGGGGCTTTGCGCATTCTGCAACAGGGTACCGCGAAGCGGCGATGGCATCTTGTATCATGGCCGCATGCAGACAGTGTTGATGACGTGATGCGGGTATTGGTCAGCAATGATGATGGCGTTGACGCACCGGGCATCCACGCATTGGCGCGTGGCTTGCGCGAGGCTGGGCACGATGTCTTGGTGGTCGCCCCCGACCGCGATCGCAGTGGTGCCAGTAATTCGTTGACGTTGGATGCGCCGATCCGGGTGGTGCAGTTGGATGCCTGCACGTGGAAGGTCTATGGCACCCCGACCGACTGCGTACACGTAGCGGTCAGCGGCATGTTGGATGGGTTGGGCCTGTCGCCGGATATCGTGGTGTCGGGGATCAATAATGTCGCCAATTTGGGCGATGACGTGATTTATTCGGGCACGGTGGCGGCGGCGATGGAAGGGCGTTTTCTGGGCCTACCGTCGGTGGCGGTGTCCTTGGTCAGTGAAGGCCATCAAGGCCGTCATTACGAAAGTGCAGCACGCGCAGCGGTGGAAATCATCGCGCGTCTGCGCAGTGACCCGCTGCCGGCGTCCACCATCCTCAATGTGAACGTGCCGGATCTGCCGTGGGCACGCATTCGCGGATTTGAAACCAGCCGCTTAGGCCAGCGCCATCGCGCCGAACCCTGCCAGCCGCAGCAAGATCCGCGCGGTCGCCAGTGGTGGTGGATTGGTGCCGCCGGCGACGAACAAGACGCCGGGCCGGGAACCGATTTCCACGCCGTGCGCAGTGGCCATATCGCGATCACGCCGATCCATGTGGACCTGACCCGTTATCAAGCGCTGGAGCAGGTTGCCGGCTGGGTTGGTGGGTTGTCGGCGTCGCTGGGAGGGTCGCCGTGACCGCACGTCTGCGTTTGCAACCGGCCGATGTGGGCGTGGGGTTGACCGGCCAGCGCGTGCGCGATCGCTTGATCGAGGATTTGCGCAAGAGCGGCATTACCGATGAGCACGTGCTCAATGCCATCCGCACCGTGCCCCGGCATCAATTTGTGGATGAAGTGCTGGCCTCACGCGCGTACGAAAACAATGCGTTGCCGATTGGGTTTGGGCAAACCATTTCGCAACCGTTTGTAGTTGCCAAAATGACCGAAGCCCTGCTGCGCTGCGCGCCAACGCGGGTGCTGGAAGTGGGCACAGGCTCTGGCTACCAAGCTGCCGTGTTGGCGGCGCTGGGCTTGCAGGTGTACACCGTCGAGCGCATCGGCGAATTGTTGCGCACGGCGCGCAAACGCTTGCGTGGGTTGGGCTTGCATGTGCGCAGCAAGCATGACGATGGTCGCATTGGTTGGCCGCAAGAAGCGCCGTTCGACGCCATCATCGTGACCGCAGCCGGGCCTGCGCTGGTGGATGCGCTGATCGCGCAATTGGCCGTGGGCGGCATCTTGGTGGCACCCGTGGGGCCCAGTGCCAGTCAGTCGCTGCTATGCCTGCACAAGCAGGCCGATGGCTGCATCGTGCAAGAAGATTTGGGTACGGTGGTGTTTGTGCCCTTGTTGTCAGGGATGACCGATTGATGAAATTGTTTGGGCCCATTTATCAGCGCGCGTTGTTGTGGTCGCGCCATCCCAAAGCACCCTCGCTACTGGCGGGTCTGAGCTTCGTTGAGGCCATCGTGTTTCCGGTCATGCCGGAGGTGATGCTGGGGCCGATGTGTTTGGCGCAACCCAAGCGTGGGTTTCGTTTTGCCAGCATCAGTCTGCTGTTTTCGCTGTTGGGTGCGGTGGTGGGCTATTTGCTGGGCCATTACGCTTATGAGTTGGTCAAGCCGGCAATGGCGGCATTGGGTTGGCTGGACAAAATTGACGCGCAAGTGGCGCACCTGCGCGACGTGGTGGCGCAATCTCCATGGAAGGCGTTCTGGTTGTTGGTGCTGGGCGGGTTTGCGCCCATTCCGATGAAGGTATTCACTTGGGCCAGCGGCATTGTGGGCGTGCCGATGCTGCCGTTTTTGCTGAGCATGGGGATTGGACGCGGCAAGCGGGTGTATTTGCTGGCGCTGGCCATCCGGCTGGGCGGCGAGCGTGCCGAGAAGGCGCTGCAGCGGTGGATCGAGCACATCGGCTGGGGCGCATTGGTGGCCATGCTGGGCTTGCTTGCGTGGTTTTTGTTGCGTGGAGCTGGGCCATGATGACGACGATGCATCCTTATCGTGTTGTGCTGCTAGCCGCAGCCAGTTTGGGTTTACTGGCCTGCGGGCATAGTCGGGTGGTGCGACAGGCACCGCCACCGCAAGCTGTACGTCCCGCCGCGGCGCAGGCGGCACCGGAACGAGTATCACAGCCAAAATACGGGGCCACGGCCGTGGTACGTCCGGGGCAAACGGTGTATCGCATCGCCACCGAAAACGGCATCACTGCGCTGGACTTGGCGTTGTGGAATGACATTCCGCCGCCCTATACCATCCATCCGGGGCAAACCCTGCGTTTGTATCCGCGCGATGGACATGCGCCGGCATCTCGCCCGCAAGTAAAACCACCGGCGACAGCAAGCACCGCGACCATGTCAGCCTCCCCGGCTGCATCTGCGGCGGCAAAACCTGTCATCGCAGGAGCTGGCAATGCCACGAGCCCTGCTGCCACTGCCGCGCCCACCGCCAAGCCGGCGGTGGTGCCTACCAACAGCAATCTGGAATGGCGCTGGCCCGCCGATGGTGCGGTGATTTCGGGGTTCGCAGCGGGTGATCCCACCCGGCAAGGAGTGGATATTGCAGGCAAGGCCGGGCAACCGGTGCGCGCGGCTGCCGACGGGGTGGTGGTGTATTCGGGATCGGGCTTGGTGGGCTATGGCGAGCTGGTTATCGTCAAGCACAATGACCAGTGGCTATCGGCGTACGGCCACAACCGTGCCCGCATGGTCAACGAAGGTGCCCTGGTCAAGGCCGGCCAGCAGATCGCGGAAATGGGCCGCAGTGGCGCATCCCGCGACATGCTGCATTTTGAAATTCGCTACAACGGCAAACCGGTGGATCCGCAAGAGTACTTGCCGAAGAAGTAATCCTGCGCGGTGGTGGGGTGAGGTCAGTGCACCGACTTGAGAGTCAGTTCCAGCTCGTCCTTGCCATTTTTACGTTGCAAGATGCGCGCCGGTGTGGGCAGACCATCCACCACCCAGACGATCAATTGTTTGTTGTCATCGTTGCGTGCCACTTTGGTCGCGGCACGCGGTTGCCCGTCAACGGTGACGGTGTCCTTGCCCAAGTTCTGGTAGGTCTGTGGGCTGGCGATGCCGTTGTCCACCATGCGGTAGTGCAGCGGCTTGCCGGCCGCCACATCGCGCACGATGGCAAGGTTCAATAACATGCCGTCAAGATCGCCTTCTTGCAGTTTGACCGGGCCTGCGCGATCGGCATTGACGTCACCACTCCAACGCGCTTCGCGTTTTGACCAATCGTAGGTGGCGTTTTTCTGTATTTTTTTGAACAACAATTGCGTCGTGTCCACGCCCGACAACGGGCGCAAGGTATCGCCTTGCTCGTCGAAAATGGTGACTTGGCTGCTGCTGCCCAAGCTGTTGTTGACGCTTAATTCGTAATTCCAGCGGTTGCCGGGGGCTTGGCTGAGGCTGATCCGCGCATTTGCCGAAATGCCCTTCCAGCTGGCGGTGTAGTCGGCCACAAACGGTTTGGCCGCCAACGCCGGCGCGGTGGCAATGAGCAAAGACAAAGCTAGGGCGGTACGCAGTGCTTTCATCGGCAAGACTCGCGGGCGACGGCCAAGGCCATCAGGGTGAGGGCAACTGTAGCGGCAAGGGTGTAAACAGGCGCTGACCATCCCACCACACACGGCCGTCCGCCGCATGGATATGGCCAGCGGCGATCTGTTGCAAGACATGCACATACAGCGGGTGCTCACAGGCCAGCACACGCGCGGCTAAGGTGTCTGCGTTGTCGTTGTCCAACACTGGCACCGTCACTTGCGCAAGCACCGCGCCGCCATCCAACTCGGCATTGACCAGATGCACGCTGGCACCATGCTTGGTATCGCCGGCGTCCAGTGCGCGTTGGTGGGTGTGCAACCCCTTGTGCTTTGGCAATAACGAGGGGTGGATATTGAGGATACGGTCCGGAAAGCGGGCGATGAAGGCCGCGCTGAGGATGCGCATATAACCGGCGCAGACAACCCAGTCCGGCGCGCTGGCTTCCACCGCGTCGGCCAGTGCGGCGTCAAATGCCGCGCGGTCGACAAACTGTTGGGGTTTGCGCGACCACCGCAGCCGATCCGGAACCCGGGTCAAGGCCGCTGCATTGGGTTTGTCCGAAAACACCCCGACCACCTGCGCATCCAGTGCGCCGGCGGCAATCGCATCAAGAATGGCCTGCACATTGCTGCCACGACCCGATGCAAGAATGGCAAGGCGGATCGTCATCAAACAATCCGCAGGCGCTCGCCATCGCGGGCCGGTGTGACCTGGCCGATCTGCCAATGCGCCAAGCCCATGCGGTCGAGGTCGGCGGAAATCGCGGCGGCCGCCGCAGGGTCAACCATCAACACATATCCGATCCCGCAGTTGAAGGTGCGCCACATTTCCTCGCGTGCCACGCCACCGGCGCGTTGCAGCCAGTCGAACACGGCTGGCTGCGGCCAGCTGGATGTGTCGATATCCAAGCCCAGGGGGGCCGGCACCACGCGGATAATCTTTTCCACCAGCGCGCCGCCGGTGACGTGCGCCATCGCGTGGATTTCATGCTTGGCCAGCAGCTCCAGCACCGGCTTGACGTAGATGCGAGTGGGTGCCATCAGTGCATCGGCCAGCGTCACCCCGCCAAGATCCAGATCCAGCGGGTTGCCAGCGCGCTGCAAAATTTTTCGCACCAGCGAATAACCATTGGAATGCGGGCCGCTGGACGCAATCCCGATCAGCACATCGCCGGCGCGCAGCTTGGACGAGTCGATGAGTTTGGATTTTTCCACCGCGCCGACGGTGAAACCGGCAAGGTCATACTCGCCCGGCGGGTACATGTCGGGCATTTCGGCGGTTTCGCCGCCAATCAGCGCGCAGCCGGCAATTTCGCAGCCCTTGGCAATGCCGCCGACCACGTTCACCGTGGTCTCGACGTCGAGCTTGCCGGTGGCGAAATAGTCGAGGAAGAACAGCGGCTCGGCGCCCTGCACCAGCACGTCGTTCACGCACATCGCCACCAAATCCTGGCCGATGCTGTCGTGGCGGTTCAGTTGCTTGGCCAAAATCAACTTGGTGCCCACCCCGTCGGTGCCAGACACCAGCACCGGTTCTTGATAGCGGCCGGAGAGGTCGAACAGGCCGCCGAACAAGCCTACGCCGCCCAGCACTTCTGGCCGCAGCGTGCGTCGCACCAAGGGTTTGATGCGTTCAACAACTTCGTTGCCGGCATCGATATCAACGCCGGCATCGCGGTAGGTCAGGCCGGGGGAAGCGGTGGATTGGGTGGTCACGGCACACTCGAACAGGCACGGGAACCGCCAATTTTAACAGCCAAGGCGGCAAGCCATGGACGTGCCGGCTCGCCTGCGGCACCATTTCCCATCGGTAACAGAGATTTCCGGCAAGGAATGACGATGCAAGCAGGGCAGCGACAGATGGCACGCGGGTGGTGGGGGCTGCTGATGGCAGGGCTCATGCTACTGACCGGAAATGCACTGGCACAACGGGTGGAGGGCGATCGCGCGGCGGCCCAGGGGGCGTATCAGGCCGAGGTTGCCGTGCGCAATCAGACCGATGGCGAGCGCGAAAAAGCGTTTTCGCGGGCATTGCTGCAAGTCTTGGGCAATGTCACCGGGGATCGCGGCGCGGCTGCGCGCGGCGGCGTGCGTGAGGAATTGGCCAAGGCCAAAAATTATGTGGATGGCTACGACTATCGCCAGGACGAAGGCGTATCGGCTACCGGCGCACCCAGTTTTCAGACCACATTGGTGGTGCGTTTCAGGCAAGCAGATGTGGATGATTTGGTTGCCATGCTGGGCTTGCCCAGTTGGCCACTGCCGCACCCCAAGCCGGTGCTGTGGTTGGGGATCGATGATGGCAGCGGGCCGCGATTGGTCGGCCTGGGGCAAGTGAATGCTGCCCGTTCGGTGCTGGATCAGGCCAAGGCACGCGGGTTTGCATTGGGAATGCCGGCCGGTAATGCCGCCGAGATGGCCGCCATTGGTGCCATTTGGCGCGGCGATACCGCTGCCGTGGCCGCCCTGTCCAAACGCTACAGTCCACCCATGCAGCTGCTTGGCAAGCTGCGGCGCAGTGGTGCCGGTTGGATTGCGGATTGGACATTCGTGGATAACGGCAAGGTGCTGGCGACATGGCAAAGCAATAATCCCGATGCCCGCCGCGCCATGGCCGGCGGTGCTGATGGGGCCGCCGATGCGCTATTCAAGCGCTATGCACGCGCAGGCAGTGGTGGCAGCCCGGGGGTGTATCGGGTGCGTGTGTTGGGTATTCATGGGGCTGATGATTACTTGCGGCTGGCAGGTTATCTGGATGGTGTGTCGATCGTGCGCAAGATCGTGCCGGTCAGTGCCAGCCCCGACACCTTGGAGCTGGATGTGGAGTTGACCACCGGGGTTGCTAGCTTCAGCAAATATGTCGATCGCGGCAGCGTGCTGGCATCGGTACCTGACACCGGCACGGATAGCAACAGCAACGCAGCGACAGCCACCACCTTCCGCTTAGGGGGTAGTTGACATGTATCGTGAAGATGACCTGGCCACGATCGCCGCATTTTATCGCCGCGTGCAGTGGGCTGCGCTGGGTGTCGGCGTGTTGTGGGTGGTGTGGCTATTGGCGCCCATCCTGAGCCCCTTCGTGTTTGCCGCATTGCTGGGCTGGCTGGGGGATCCAATGGTGGATCGGCTGGAGGCGCGCAAGATTCGCCGCAATACCGCGGTGATATTGGTGTTTGCGGTGATGGTGCTATTGCTGATTATCGTGGCCATTTTGCTGATCCCGGTATTGGAAGATCAGGTGCTGACCTTGGTCAACTCGCTACCAAAATACCGCGACTGGCTAGTGCAAACGGCGCTGCCATGGGTCGAACATCGCACCGGCATGCAAATCTTGACGTGGCTGGACCCCGAGCGCTTATTTGCCCTGTTGCAACAGCACTGGCAAAGCGCAGGTGGGGCTGTGGCTGATGTGTTGGGCTACGTTTCGCGTTCCGGGTTTGCGCTGATCGGCTGGGTGGCCAATATCGCATTGCTGCCGGTGTTGACCTTCTTCTTCTTGCGCGATTGGGATTTGATCGTGGGCCGCATCGGCGCATTG
>Ga0208825_1000211_pt1 | contig 58664 bp, 42 predicted proteins | sample AD_UKC113_MetaG_FD_184450 | JGI IMG/M metagenome (GOLD analysis project Ga0208825, IMG submission 184450) | Active sludge microbial communities of municipal wastewater-treating anaerobic digesters from Hong Kong - AD_UKC113_MetaG (SPAdes)... | ecosystem: Engineered > Bioreactor > Anaerobic >... | reverse complement strand
AAGTGCTTTGTACTCCAGGATTTTTCGGTATTGCTCGATTCCAATCATTTTTGATTTCCTCCTTTGGTTTTTGTGTTATTAAAGTCATAATACCTATATTAGTACAAGCATAGGCATCACCTCCTTGGAGATAGAATTGATATTTCAAATATAATTTAAAACGAAAAAACACCCAAAATGGGTGTTGAAATGTAATAATTTATTTTTTACTGGAATTTATTGAAATCAATCAATAAATCTATGATCTTCTTCATCATTATTTCAACGTTCGAGAAAATACTAATGAGCTAAAACTGAATGAACCAAGAATCTAACACCATTCCTTTCATTGACCCCTTCTAATTCTTTAAAGTGATTATCATCAGTTGTTTTCTTATACGGATCATAAGTGAATAAAATGAGGTGCTTTAAATCTTTCCATTCTGCATAATTAATCATATCAACCTTTAATTCTTGTATAACTTTTTTATGATCAGTATCCTTTTCTTTTATCATTTTTACCTCAATCATAATTCCCTGTGAACGAACAACTAGATCTATTCTACTGGATCTACCAGCTAGTTTAGAAACAGGATCTTCCCGTTCCAAATCATGAAAAAATCCCTTCAATAAAGCAAAAAGCATATCTTGGACATCATATTCATCATTAATTTTTATTCCGTCTCTTTTGTTATATCTATCAGAGGTTATTTTCTTGATTGAATTACTAAAATTATTGAGTATTCTTAATACTGTATCAACAGCAGAATAGTTACAGAAACGAACATCTAAATTTTTCTTATGAATGGTCTCAAGTATATATAAATCAATAACATCTAAATCATTATCACTTGTAAGAAATTGTTGCAATACTGTCTTAATTTCATCTAAAGAAAAATCATCACTATTGTATATAGTGTCAATTATAGAATAATAAGGATCTCTTTTTGCTTCTTCCGTTTTTAATACCTGTAACATTTTGTCACGGAAATATGGAAAGACTATGCTTATTATATATTTTGATTTAATATCAGAATCATAAAACTTTTTATCAACTAAGTCATTTCTGTATCCATTAGCTGCAAGATGTATACCCAAAAAGCAATAAATATTCAGTGAATATCCTATTCCTTTAGCATACTTTCGATTTATAAGAGAATCTATTTCTTCTTTATTTGCTACAATTTTTGAATACCCTTTAAAAGCAATTTTATGTTCATCATAACTGAAATCATCTATTGTCTGTGTTTGACTTTGCTTATGTAAATATTTATACAATGACAATTCCAGGCCACCTTTATCCTGTATATACTTTTTAATTCTTCCAATTTCTTCAGCTATACTTAAATAAACCATAATTTTTCCCCCACTGTTTTCAAAGCATCGTAATCCCATCCATCAATTTTTTTTAGCTTTTCTGTCATTCTTGCCATTAATGAAGGGTACAGTATTGAAACAGACTTCTTTGCCGGCATATAGCTTCTACATGAAAGATGTGAAAACCAGTATATTTGCTTTGCCAAATGATATACATCTATAAAGTTAGATCGTTTATCAACAGTAATTCTTAAAGGAACACTACTCTTATCAACAAAACTAATGAGAGCTTCATTTTCACTTATATTAATATAAAACCCTTTATTAACATTCTCCTTTCCATCATTATTGAATAATCTGAAATTATGACCATAACCAACGTGAACAAACGCATATTTAATTTCTTTTCCATTCAATCTATTAATCACATTCGATAAAGCTTTTAACTCATATCTGTTACTAGGAGACTTAAAGATATGAAAAATAAGCCGAACTTCATCAGAATACTCTCCAATTAATTCTTTGAGTTGTTCATACAATAACTCTTCAAGCTTGTCCGCATAATCATCAAATCCTGAAAGGGGCACGCACTCTCCAACAAAATACTTACCGGTAAAATCGAATATGTTCGCAATTCCCATAACCGTCTTCTTTTGCTCATTCACTGTCGCTCCTATACCTATTATGAATTCCTTTTTAAGATGTTCTGTTTTTTCGATACCCCAAGGAGTACCCCCAAGCTTTGCGTAAATACTTAAAGAAAGATTTCTTACTATGTACTCTAAATTTGATGATTTAATCTTTTCAATTTGAACAACTTGAGTTGGGATTCCTTGACCTATATATTTCGCTTTGCAAAAATAATACGGTGATTTTTCAACCGGTAAGCTCCAATGCGTTTCGGATACTACAATTAACGCCAAATCAATGTTATTAAATTTTCTATCGTACATTGCCTTTTCATAATCAGATAAATTAACTCCTTCGATTAATCCAAGTTCAAAATTCAGCTGATTTAGCTGAAATACATCTGACAAATTATTTTTTAATTTTTTCAATAAATCTGACACAGTTCCTTCATAAATTCTGGGAGTAAGAACAACGATATTTATTCTTTTTCCTCTAAAAATCGCTGAAGAGTATGGATGAAACTTTTTAAGTTGCTCATCATATCTTCCGCCAACACCCTCGATATCATTTAAATAATATCGTTTAGGTCTTGGTATAATAGAATATTGCATCATATTTTCATCAAAAGGTAAATATTTTAGTTCACATTGTTCTACAATAACATCCTTGTACAATTGAGTATTTACCAAGTTATTAGAGACCCATTTCATTGTCTTCTTAATGACCTGAAACTCTTTTTCAAGCTCGTTCTCAGTGGAAATCTTCGTATTATATTGCTTTTCTAATCCCCTTGCTTCGATATATCTTTTGATAGCAGCTTTGTTTGCAAAAATAATATTATCTTTGCCAGCTAAGTCTGCACAAGCAATACCATTATTAATAAAATCTTGCTTTCCCCATTTAAAGTGATTCTTGAGCTTAGTACTTAAGCAAAATCCAAGTATTGTTTTCTCTCCATTACTGGAATAATACGTGTTAAAGTTTACAGCTCTGAAGACTTCTAGTCCGACATCTTCGAATAAGTTCTCATTACCTACAATCTCCCAGGTGTTACTATATTTATTCCTAAAAATATTATATTTTGAAACTCCCCTAAATATGGTAATAATTTTATCTTCGAGCATACGAGAAAAAATTTTTGGATGTGTGAAAAGTGATATATCTACAGGTATGTATTCTGCTCCAATATTTTTTACTGCGTCATCTGATATTGGATTCCAAAAATATACGGAGTTACCCTCCCGATAAAAAGTAAAATTTGGATTAGTATCTCTTAAACTCTTGAACCAATCCTTATCGATAAATTCTGTTTTGTGAATTATTGCTTTTTCAGTATTCAATTCGCATTCACAAAAATTTATAAACATACCACTCAAAATATCACCTTCCCCGATAATCAGATATTCTGTTATCAACACCATGTTTTATAACTTTAAAAGTATATATGATACAATCACCGGCAATTCATACTTCAAAGTACTATAACAATCATCTTATGCAGCCGGATAAGTGATATATACAAATTCAAAAATTCTACGACGATATTCATTTATTAGGCTGTCATCATAGCTTTCCGGAAGTTCACTCCATAAAGTATTTCTTATAAGCACATCAACTTCAGCTTGGGTTTCTTCTTTCTCTGTCCAATGATCCAATTCACTGATTTTATCCTTGATTCGTTCCAACAATACCTTGGCAAGCTTCTTAACCTTTTTAATCTCTGCCGGAGTAAGCGAGTCCTTTAAAAGCAAATCGTACATAGCCAATTCTTCGTCATTGTTAAATCCTTCCCGTACGTATCTTTTTTTCTCATCATCCAGATCATTTACGAAATTAGTTAAGTCAATAAATGTTTTCTCTATGGCAGCTTTGTCCTGTTCAGCATTGTATTCCTCAATAATTTTCTGATATCGTTCATAATAGTTAATACGTGATGGGTTGCGCTTCATCATATTATCCAGCCTGTCATTGATAAGCTCCTGTAAATCTTTCATAAGAAGATTCTTATTCTTAACACGTGCAAATTCCTGCTGCAAGCGTTCAAAGTCAATATGGCTAATGTCAAAACGGCGACTTTCAACTAAGTATCCACTACCATCTTCGTTTACATGCTCTGGTAGCTTAACAACATTGATATATTCACTAACTATATTGTGTAGCTGAATCATTAAATCTGTATTATCCGAATGCTTCCTTTTTTCCTGCATCTGGTCATAAACTGCACTAATTGCATTTTTATACGCTCGATCATGATCTGTGGCTTCCTGCTTTTCTACATACTTAAACAACTTGAATAATTCTCTAGCCATAACTTCAAAACGTTTTTTTACTTCCGTTGAAACACACATGGCATTTGCCCCTTCTTGAACTAACGATAACTTCTCAAAGTCTACAGCCTTAACAAGTGCAGATAAATCAAAACCTTGTTGTTTCATGTACTCAGTTATATCATTTATTAAAGAAATGATACGTGCAACCAGCTCTTTTTTGTCAGGGGCAGGATCAGAACTACCGCTTCCACCTTTAGTTCTTGTATAATCTGCCAAAGCCTTTCTTAACGCTTTTACAACACCAACATAGTCAACAATCAAACCATTACTTTTTCCTTCGTATACTCGATTTGCCCGTGCAATGGTCTGCATTAAAGTATGAGCCTTTAAAGGTTTATCTAAATATACCGTAGAAAGACACTTCACATCAAAACCTGTCAGCCACATAGCACAAACGAAAACAATTCGAAACGGATTATCAGGATCTTTAAACTCCTTGTCCATTTCACGACTTTCCATTTTTCTACGATGAGGTTTAATATCCAGTCCCCATTTTTCAAAATAAGCAACTTCATTCTGTTCTTGGCTGATGATAACTGCCATTTCTGTGGTCTTCATCCATTCCAGCTTACGGCTGATTTCCATATATTCCTGCTGTGTAACTCCGGTCATGGATGATTCTATTTCTTCTATTTTCTGTTTCCAATATTTCTGAACCATATTATACATTCGAACTGCTGTTACTTTATTTAAGCAAACAAACATAGCCTTACCCGTTGTCCATAACTCGGAGTAATGATTCACAAAATCTTTTGCAATAGAATTTAAACGTTTTTCACTGGTAAGGATGTGAATATCTTTAGCTAGTTCCTGCTCTAACTTAGCTTGCTGATTGACATCAAGATCAGCCTTTTCTATGGCATCGAGCAGTTTATCATTTATTTCAGGATTATCAATTTCAAGAAGCTCAGCCCTATTCTCATAATAAAGAGGTACTGTAGCTCCATCATCTACAGCACGTTTAAAATCATAAATCGATACATAACCACCGAATGTTCGTTCGGTAATATTATCGTAAGCAAACAACGGTGTACCCGTAAAACCTATACGTGATGCTGTAGGAAGCAATTTACACATATTCTCAGCGAATATACCGTTTTGAGTACGGTGTGCTTCATCTGATAAAATTATTATATCGTGGTCAGGAATAATTGGTAGTTCATCTGGTTTATTAAATTTATGGATTAAGGTAAAGATAAAGCTTGGATTTCCTTTTAGCTTTTGGATTAAATCTTCACTGCTAGTAGCAATAAACTGTTTGGCTTTTGTCGTTCCAAGTAATCCACAGGCTTCAAAGGTGTCGCTAATTTGCTTATTCAACTCTTCCCGGTCTGTCAGAATAACAAAGGTTGGGGATCCGGCAAATTTTCGGCGGATCTTCTGTGTAAGAAATACCATGGAGTAACTTTTCCCACTTCCCTGAGTATGCCAGAAAACACCCAATTTACCGTTTTTTAACTTACGATTTTTGTAAGATTCTACAGCTTCGTTCACGCCAAGGAACTGGTGGTTTCTTGCCATGATTTTTACAGTTTTTCCCCCAGTTGTATCATAAACTATGAAGTTTTCAAACAAGTCCATAAAGTTTTTCTTATTGCAAATACCTTTCAGCATGGTTGCCAAATCCACAAAACCCACATCATCCTCATGCAGACGCTTCCATTCATTAAAGAATTCATATTTACTACCAAGTGTACCCACTTTGGACTCCAAGCCATTAGATAAAATTATGAAAGCATTGAAATGAAAGAGTTGGGGAATGGTATCTAAATAATCAGTATAATTGCATGTATAGGCATCTTGTACATCTACATTTTGCTTTTTCAACTCTATAAAAAGCAATGGTATACCATTTACAAAACCAACTATATCAGTTCTACGACGGTATAAATCTCCATGGATCTTCATTTCTTTTACAGCAAGAAAATAATTCTTCTCTGGCTCAGAGAAATTAAATACTTGAACCCTTTTGTCCTCTTGCTCACCATTAGCTTTCTTAACTTTTATAGGTATACCATCGCGAAGCAATAAATACTTTTCACGATTAATTTGCATTAGTGAACTAGAAGATGTGTAGGCAAGAAGTGTCTTAATCGCAGAATCACAGTATTCTTCTGTTAGCCAGTTGTTATTTTCAAACAAGGCTTTGCGAAGGTAACGGGTAAGAACAATTTCCTTATAGCTTTTTCGACCGAAGGTACCATTCTCGCCTAGTACTTCCTTATTGTAAGCAAACTGAACATTCCACTCTAACTCATCATGGAGTAAGTTTCCTGCACTGTTTTGCACCAATATGTTTTCAGAATACTCCCAGCTCATATGTATACCTCCTCTATACTTCTATTTCACCGTTCATAAGTTTAGGAATAAGTTTATCACGAGCTTGTTTAAGTAAATCAATTTGATGTTGAAGTTTGAATTGCATATCAAATAATATAGATACCTTATTGTCAAATTCATTTTGTAAATATCTACTTGGGCAAAGCATTTCCATTGATTCAGCATAATCTCTATTAAGACCAGGTACTGCTGAATCATTATTGAGAAATGTACGTGTTAATAAATTAAAATAAGTATAATATATACTGATGTTACTTTCTACATAATACACAGTATCTATTGGATAGGCATTAACAAAAGAAATATATACACTACCTACATTACCCTTTCTTCCAACAATAACAACAGGTGCCTCAACTAAAAACTCATTATGATAACCAACGATACCAGAAGATCCATAAACCGGGTATTTACCATCTTTTCTATCGTCTGCTTTTAGTGCTTTACCATATTTAAATCTAATAAAGTCCTTAGTTTTAGAACAAAGCCATCCGTCCGGCACACCATCGACTATATTAGTACTTTCATAACCAGGAAAGCGCAGTTTTACAAACCATTCTTTATACAAGCGCATAGCTGCTTCTTCCAGCAACTTAATCTGCTTTTGATTATTTTCAATCAAATCATCATAGGCTGAGAGAATGTCTATAATACGATTTTGAACACTAATTGGTGGTAATGGAATAGATATTTCCTTAAGCATTGAAATCGTTAATGCTTTTTGCGACGAACCTATTGTTGAATTAAACAACACTCCTTTCCCTTGTGGTGATTGGATCCAATAATAAAGATATCTTGAGGATAATTTTTCACTAAAATTTCTAAACCATGTTAGATTACCGTCTTTAAAGTAGAAGCAATCTGTTTCTTTTAATAAATATGGTACCCCAATTGTACCAACTGATGTTAATAACATGTCTCCTGCTCTAGGAACTCCATATTTTTCTGCAATCTGCTTATATTTTTCTTCACTTATATATAATGGTTCATCAATACTTTGTCCGTAAAAAGATTGTATAATCTCTTTTGAACGATAAAAGGGTATACCAGATTTAACATATTCCGAGTAAAAAATACGTCTACTTGAAGTTACCTCACAATTATCTCCTATCTTAGCTGTATCCCACTTCATATACCTAGCTCCTCAAAATTCCTCGAGATTTTATCCATCAGCTGACTTGCCTCTGCATGCAATGCCAATAGCTCCTTATGGATTTCAGTCATTCTTTCTTCGAAGTTTTCATCTTCTTCCTTTAAAGGCGCTACACCAACATAAGCACCTGGAGTCAAACTCCAGTTTTTTTCTTCTATTTCATTTATTGTTGCAACTTTACATAGCCCCAAAATATCCTTATACTCACCTTCTCCAAATTTTTCAGTAAGCCACTTTGCCTCTTTTATTACATTGCGACAGGCTCTTATTTGAGTAACTACTTCCTCAATGCGAGAAGAAACAGACTTTTTAAATCGTTCCCAAGTTGTTGCGGTTTCATCAATAGTTTTAGCAAACTCCTTGGCTTCATCCTTTTCCAATCCATCACCATATTCAATAAAGTTTTTTAATGAAACATTAAGTTCTGTAGTATATTTTTTCAACATTTCATTTAATGGTAATAGCTGGTTAATATGTTGTGCTCTATTTATAGTTTCTTTTATCTGCGCACATAATGGTTTTAGATTCTCACCAAATCCATTCAAAAGCACTGATATTTTCCCAAATTCAATATCAAGTTCTTTGCAGTCATTGATAATTTGAATACTATATTCTTGTAATAGCTTTTTGTACTTTTCTTTCTCTCCACGATAAAGCCAAACAATGGCATTGAGATTTTTCATCTGCCATTCGCTCCACTCATTGAGCGTTCGATCCACTACCGTATAATAATTACGTGAATCTATGAAAAGCACCTTATCTTTCAACTCTTCTTTTTTTCCCTTATCAAAAAACCACAGGGAACAAGGCAATGAGACTTTGTAAAAGAAATTATTGGCTACAGATATTAAACAGTCTACATGTCCTGTCTGGATAAGTTGCTTTCTGATTTCTCGATCCCTATTGCCGCTATCCGTAGCAGAAGCTGCCATAACAAAGCCGGTACGCCCGGTATTATTTAAATATGCATAAAAATATGAAATCCAGAGGTAATTGGCGTTAGAGATTTCCTTTTTTTGATTTACTCCCGGCAGTCCAAAAGGCAGGCGTCCCGCATTCTGTGTAGATTCTGCTTTTACTTTATCTACATTGAATGGAGGATTGGCCATAACATAATCACATCTGCCTTCCAGATTAAAAGCATCATGATAGAAGCTGTTGGCTTCATCACCAGACTTAATTTTGGCATTAAGACCGTGTACAGCCATATTCATTATACATAACTTAGCATTAAACTCTACTTTTTCTTGCCCATAAAAAGTCATTACAGAATTAGCGTTAATCCCTTCAGCATTTACAAAATCACTGGATGAAACAAACATTCCGCCACTGCCACAAGCTGGATCAAACACTATTCCATGAGTCGGTTCAATAATGTTCACAATCATCTTTACAAGAGATTTGGGTGTAAAGAATACTCCATCATCTGATGCTATAGCTGAAGCAAACTTATTTAAGAAATACTCATAAATACGACCAAGAATATCATCGTTGATTTCATTTAATGCACTATTATTAAAAATACGCAACAATTCTTTCAATAAATCATTGCTAAAAGATGTATAAGTCTTTGGCAGTATTCCTTTCAATTGAGGGCTCTCAGCCTCAATCAACTCCATTGCCTCATTGACTGCTTTTCCGCAATCAGCATCGTCTGGTAAATTGAGTAGATAATCGTATCGAGCCTTTTCAGGTAAAAAGATAGCACTTTTTTGTTTAAAATCACTTGGCTCAACAGGAAGTACACGGCCATTACGCATGGGACGGTCTTTTAGTATTTCTGCCTCAACATATTTGAATCGACTATATGCATAACGTAAAAAGATTAAACCGAGAACCGGCATACAATATTCTTGCGAACTTAATTTTGAACCTTGACGTAAGAGATCTGCAGATTCCCAAAGTTCTGATTCTAGTTTTCTTATATTTACCATGAAACAAGCCTCCATTAGTTTGATATATAATCATAATTAATTTCGTTTTGAACCATCCATTTCCATGATATCACAGACGTCACATTCCAGTGCTGTGCAAATTTTTTGTATGATTTCTGTACTAACATATTCGTTTTTACCAAGTTTTGTTATTGTAGCAGAACTAATCCCTGCAAGCTTTTGCAGGTCTTTCTTTTTCATATCTCTATCAATAAGAAGCTTCCAAAGCTTCTTATAGCTAATTGCCATTTTAACCACCTCTACGTATGTATAATAATATAATATCATTTACCTCATTCTATTGCAAATAAATTCTTTACATTCGCATTATTTTCAATTCGTAAATAAATATTCTGGTTTTTAATTCAAATTAACTAGTATATTGATTGTACATCTATTCTATCTACTCAACCCCATCAAAAAAGGTCAATATCTAATCTGTCAACTCAACCCTACCTGTTATTTGCTTCTAAATCAATAAAAAATACACCCTCGATATGTTCCTACTAACTCATATCAAGGGATAGTCGAGTTGACAGATTTAATTTTTATTTTAAGAAATTCAGTATTTTCAAGGCTTTTGGGACTTTATTTTTTTGACATTAAGACAACACTCTCCACGTGACGTGAGATGATGAAATTAATGTCATTTGTAAAAATATGCTCCCGTCGTATGAGGGAACATGTCTATTAGTTATAGAAGTTATTTAAAATTATATAAAGAGATCAAAAAGATGAAGTTTGAATATGTCATATAATCATCATTGTTTTATTTTTATATTCAACACTTTTATATTTATCATTGTAGTTATATTGTAAGTAAAGCCATCTGTTATAATTTACTTTTAAATGCGGATAGTAATTTTCAAGAATATGTCTTATAAACCTATTAAAACAAATTGGCTCTTTACAATTGATTCTACTATCATGATGTTGCATATGTAAATGAGCTCGTGGATGAATAGGTGTATTATTATTTACATCAAAATCCATTCTTATGGGAGATCTCATGCTTATATAGTCCGAAGCACTTTTATCTTCAAGAAGCATTTTTATACTTTCTATCAACCCAAACTCCTCTTCCATTAAAGTATCAACCTTCACCGGACAAGGCCACCATAGAAGATTTTGTGAAATTAACTTGCTTCCACAGAATACAAATGAGCATCTAATTATTGAATAATCCAAAAGTAAAGCTTGGTATGCATTACTTGACAATATACTAAAATATTGATTAATTGAAGTAAAATTTTTGCTACTTACATCTCTTCCACTAATATGGTTTTTCCAAGTTATTTGTTCAATTTGATTTTTCAAATCAATTTTATAATCGCTAGGAATAGTGAATATTACTATACCTTGTGAAACCAATTCACCTAATGTATTTTCAATTTGTGAAAGAGTATTTTCAACATTCCTATTCATCTGCATCATCTTCATTTTTTTCAATGTTAATTTTATTTACCAGTGTATTAAGTTCTGGCAAAACTGTAGAATCCAGTTCCCCTTTCTCAATTAACTCTATAATGCTCTTTAGAGCTTTTGACGCTTCTTTAATTTTCTTTTTTTCTTCTTCAGTACGATCTCTATGAATTAAACGCATTTTTTCTAATTCATCTAGAGTTGGAACTCTAAATTTCAGTGTATAGTTATTATTAATACATTTTTGCGCCTCTTCCTTAATAATATCCATCTCAGGAGAAATGCCGCAAATTCTAACCCAAGCTCTAGATCGTGTAATTGCCGTAAATAAAGTGTTACGCAAAGTTATCATCTCAGCTCCTTGGGCACAATATTCCGCATTAACAATGTACACCATTGGAGCTTCGTTACCTTTAGCTCTATAAATGCTAGAACAAGTAATACAATTTTCCACCTTAAATGTATCTCTATCAGCATTTACACCGGCAAGAATCGAATTTATATTTTTTTGTAATAAAAATTGTCTAAAAGTCATATATTGATTTTTAGCATAGTACGCTTCAGGGAAAATAACTAAAATATCATCAGGATCTAACTCGTCCTCACTTATATTTCGCGCTATCTCATTAACTACCCATTGATATTGATCAAGTGGATTGTTAAAACTTACTACTTGAACTGCACTCTCAGGCGTTAATAAATTTATGAAATATTTCGGATAAGAATCTTCCTTCCGAGAGATTTGAACTTTTTTTCCATAATCTAAAGTTCCGCTAATAACTTTATAACCGATATCATCCCATAGATCTAAATCGTTAAAAAGTTGAACCAAGCCTTCTTTTCTATATATTCCAAAGCCAAGAGCATGAGCCAAAGTTAATGCCCAAGGTGTGTTTCTATAGCAAATCGGTAATACTATGTCTTGGCGTGACTCATTTTGTTGATTTTGAAGTTTAACTAAAGGATTACCTTCAGAATCTACGCCAAACATTTCATCTATTGTGGGCATATTATTTGCATTTAAATTTTGTAGTTCATCATAAGCGAAAACAATTCTTTTCGGAGATTTAGTTGCCTCATAGCACAATCTAAAAAAACTAGCAGGCATATCTTGAGCTTCATCTATTAAAATAGCATCGTAAAATGGTTTAAACTCATCATCTGAATAATGTAATAATTCATTGCAAAGTCCATCAAAAGCATATTTAATGCCATATTGCGATTTTGCATTACTGAAAGTTTTAGGTATAGTATTCTTTCTTTTTGCAATTTCAGAATATATTCCAGGCTCAGATGTAGTACCCCATGCATGCAAAATCTGCAATTTATCCCAATTGGGTATATCCCCCATAAATTCATACGAAAAATTAGTTATCATATCCTTATATTGCTGAGATAATGATCTGGTATAAAATGTGACAGCAATATTCCAATCAGGATGTTGGGAATGAAGATACGCAGCTTTTAATGCTAAAACAACTGTTTTTCCTGATCCCGCCAAGCCACGTATTCTTTGAGGCCCTTCAGGAATTTCAAAAGCTGCTTTCTTCTGCCATTCATCAAGATTTGCGATTTCTAATTCTATTTTCTTAATAATCGAACCTAGAGAATTTTCTTTTAAAAGTCCAGTCCTTTTTTTTCTTGGTTTCATTGAAGATATTTTTTGCAATGATTCGCAAAGCGAAACATAAATTGTCTCCTCCAATGGTAATAGCTTATCAAGTTCTTCCTTTAGGTTCTTAGCATTACAAAAAATATAATCTTCGTCATGTTGTGGCAATTCTTCCGTTGGATAAAACGTTATTACTGTAGGACTAAAAGCTAAATCTCTTTTTTTGCGTAATGCTTCATAATTTGTCAATGTGTTTTTTAACTGATAATAAAGTAAATCCTGTTCTTCTCTTGGATCTGTTTGCGGGTTACTAAAGATAAAAGCTACAAGTCCTTTATTTTTAGATATTAGCAGTGCATCTACAGTAATTGTTGATTCTTTAGTAGCATTTAATGGATATCCAAGAAATAATGTACCATCAATAGAGCTCTGCTCATTAATTATCTTAAGCGTGTCAATAAGAGTTTGTGTACCCGCTGCATTTCTAATTATACCTCTGACTATATCAAAACTCATAATCTTCAACCCTTTCTTTCACCTATAATATGGTGATACGATTCCAATTAATATAGAATAACTTATAATTCATTCATCTTCTGTTTCTTCTAATAGAATATCAAGATGACTACGGAATTTTGATTCAAAAAATCTACCATCTTTTACATAAATAGCGAATGTATTATAATCTATTGGGCTCAAAAAAGTGAAAAAATATCTATCTGGTTTTCCGTTTTTTTCTAATTCCAAATTTAATAACTCAAAGTGCCGTTTTGCTGCCCTGTTTTTTGCTTTATTCTCAATACTATTGTCATTATCCGCTTTTACTTCTACAACAATTATATTGTTGCCTTTTTTTATAAAAAAGTCGGGATTAAATGCTTTAAACTTGCTTCCTTTGTTTTTTTGGTAATCGATACTATAAAACCCTTTATCTCTAGATTTTATCCATGCATCTATATGCTGAGAAAAATCGTCACTGGTTAAGAGCTCTACGAATCTTTTCTCAGGTTCAAGAGTAGTAAAAACTATATTAACTGGTGTCTTGAAATTATATCTATTAATTTCATTATCCTGCCGCTTCCTTAACTCTTGACGAACAGCTTCAAATATTTCCAGTTCATCTTGTGCTATTTCATTTTTATAATTGTCAGAATAAAATAGTGAAACATCCCTTATTAAAGTTCCATATCTAGATATTTCAGATCTCATATTAGCTGTATTTAATGGTACAAGAATATCTACTGCTTTTTCAAATACAGGAGTTGCAGGTTTTCTTCTCAGAAGTCCATTAAATCTGCCATATATTTTATCTGCGTTTTCCAGCGTTAGATATGAACCATTTTCACCAATACTCCTTAATGATTTCTCGATAAATTCACGAATGTCCTTTGTTGATGGCAATTTCTCTTGTTCATATTCTCCACTTGGAAATATTAATTTTGCTTCTAAAGCACGACCTTTAAAACTTTCCACAATTTTATTAATAACTTCATCTATAGATATCATTTCTTTTTGTATTATGGTAGACTTTGAGTGGAGGTGCCCTTTAATATCTTCGTAAGTTGTCTTTTTGGGCTCCTTTTCGCTTTGAGATACCAATTTTATTCCATTTGTTAAATCAAATACCTCCTGAGAAGAGTTATCTTTCTTTTCAACGGTACGTTCTTTCTTGGTATAATTAATGTTATATACTACAAAATTAAATTTACTTTTTTCCGGTAAATCAACTATTTTGCTTGATATTGTCATTTCTTTTTCTAATACTTCATCAACTAAAGATTGGATACTCTTACTCCAACTTGCATGATTAAATACTCTTACTTTAGGCTGACCTATCGTATTTTCAGGCATACGAAGTCCTCTACCTAAGACTTGTGCAATCAACAACTTAGAATTAAAAGCTCTATCCTCCCAAGGAACTATTTGAAAGACATTTTTTACATCCCATCCTTCGGTTAACATCGAAACTGAAATAACCCATTCTGCAGGATTATTCCTATCATCAATTGTTTTTAAAGCTATTACATTCTTTGCATGCTTTGGCGATGAAGTAACTACCAGAACTTTTTTCTCTATCTCCTCTTTATCTATTCTTTCAGTTTTTTCGAGAAACTCTATAAAATCTTCATACAAATACCCTGCAGATTTAATATCTTTTGTAACCATTATAGTAATAGGCTTGAGATTACTATATTTTTTTTGAAACTCTTTATGGTTATCATAAATTTTCTGGAATTTTTCATATTGATCGCCACTTTCATCCTCAGCCACATATTCAACGAGTTTTACAAAACTTCTTTCCATTGCTTCCCTAAGAGAAAATCGATATATTACATCAGGGAAATACTCGTTTTCGATATAAGCTGTTCCAGTAAAGCCAAGAAGATATTTAAATCCGAAATCCTCGCTCAAAAGAAAACTCTTCCATTTTCTTATATCTTTTTCACCACTAGTGTTATATGCATGATGTACTTCATCACTCAGCACTAATGTATTTTCTCCACAACCCTTTAAACTATCTACTATGGATGAGTTCGTTCTATCATAAACAGCATGGATATTTTCAATACAAATATCTCCATCTTTTATAGTACTATTTGCATCAATAATCCTAGGATTCTTGAAAAAAGCTGTTTCCGGGATACTTGCCTTTAACCTAACATCACTTGCTTTCTCTTTAAATTTTTCCATTAGTCCCGTTTCAATAGTTATAGAAGGACATAGAACTAATACCTTATTAACAAGGCCTAGTGATAACATAATTTGGGCAATACCATAAATAACATAGCTCTTACCAGTAGCAGTGGCCAAATCAATCACACCTGAAAGTTTTCCTTTCAGCGGCAATTTATGTATAAATTCATCCTCTGTTCGATACAACCTCTGCAAATCTTGGTTATTTCTATAATTTTCACGCGCGAGCTGATCAATATTTGAATATTCTCCGGAAGCTAAATATATAATTGCAGTTTTTATTGCTTCCTTTTGATAGTCTCGATTACCGCAAAGAATATCTAGATAATCTTCCCATACGTCTAAATTTAGCTTTTTAATATCATAACTACTTCTTACCTTAAGGGTAAGGTCTGATGCATTATGTCTAACAACGCCTTCCATTTATTTCACCCCCAAGGAAAATTCTTCTTTAAATTCATTTCCATAAATATCGACATATATTGCAAATATCTTTTCTCCAGGTGATTTTATAGGAACATTGATAATATTAGCATTCTTCAAATCACTTCGGACATCACTAGAAATATTCTTATGTGAAGTAGAACTTTTTTTACTCATTGCTATCAAATCTTTTGCAAAATAATAGTCTTTCATTATAAAATCACCATTATAATTATTATCAATTAAAACCATAGCAAGGCTTTCAAAGTTACCAATTTCTTCGCCAGTTTCATCCATAATATAATCTGACATAAACTTTTTAATGGTAATATAATAATTACCATCAATTTTGCTTAAAATAGTTTCAACTTCCGGTTGTCTAATAAAATGAAATCCAATAGCCTCTTCCAAATCATTAATCTGATTTTGACTTTGAGGTTGTTTTATCTTTTTGAAATTTTGGTTATGTAATTCCTTTATTACTTGGTATGGAATCTTTAAAAAATAATACCTAATTTTATCGACCTCATAATAATCATTTACAAAAGCAACATTGTTGGCAGGTGCAACGATGTAAAACCTATTTTTTATATGGTCACAAATATTTCTATGAAGATCCATAATATATTGCTCATCAACATCTGCATTACGCATTTTTTCATCCCAATAAGGGTATATTTTAACAAAATACCCCCTTTTTTCACCATCAATAGAAACTCCATTAATATCTCTTTTGTCTATATCTTCTATGTCAAACAAGTTTTTAACAAATGATTTATATTTATCTTCAGATAAAGAAAACACTTTACCTAAATCATATAAACCGGCTGTTACTACAGAAAAAGCTCTTGCGTTCTTTTTGTATTTTTTCTTAGGGTTATTTAAGTCTTTACTATTAGAAATTTCCAGCAATCGTTTTTGGATAGTATACATTGATAATTTTCCAATATCACAACCTATCCATCTACGATTCAATTTTTCTGCTACAGCAAGAGTAGTCCCTGAGCCAGCAAAACAATCCATTACTAAGTCACCTTCTTGTGTACAACACTCAATAACTCGTTTAAGCAGCTCTTCAGGGTTTTCCGTTGGATATGAGCTTGCAAAAACATAACCTTTTAAATCGGTCCAATTGCTATCAACAGGAATTTCTTCTGTCTGCAAGTACTCAGGACATCCAATTACTCTTTCACCTAAAATATTAGTATATGTAATATCTTCATTTATTCGTATTCTACCTTCATCAACAAGAGCATCAATCTTTTCCTGTGTATATGACCAATGCCTACCTTTTGGAGGATAATATACTTTTCCCATAATTGTTCTTTCTGGTGGTTGCCTTAACCCGGGAGAATGCATACCTCTCCATTGTGGTTCTCTTTGAGCACCACAAAAAGAGCAAATTCTATCAATTGTAATTTCTTCAAAAAAATAATTCTCCGTTTTAGAATAAAAATACAGGACATCGGTTGCATGATTAAACTGTTTTAAATTTCTTAACTGCCTCTTAAAGCGATTAATAATAATCTCATTTCTAAAATTGTTTTTCCCAAAAACCTCATCCATAATGACTTTAATATAATGCCCAAAATGATAATCTAAACGAACAAAAATAACTCCATCATCGGCCATTACTTCTCTTAATAGTATTAGACGTCTTCTAAGAAATTCGACAAAATCAGCACCTTTTCGTTTTGCACTGTATGCACTTTGTCCCTTATTACCATCATATTCATCTCCAGTACCAAAAGGTGGGTCAATATAGACTAGTTTCACCTTTCCTTTTATCTTATTTGCAATTATCGGATCTTTATCATAATATATCGTTTTTAATACTTGAAGATTATCTCCAAAAATTAATAAATTCTTCCAATCCTCCAGTGCAGAAGGATGTTCATCACCGTTATACGTCTTTTCAATTTGCAAAGGAACATTTGATATTTCATCAGTATCCGATAAAATATCTTCTTTGCGCATTTTCCCTGCATAGGTTAGTTCATACTCTTTTTGAACCGTAGGAAAAAGATCATACTTATATTCCTCGGGGATTCTCTGCCCGTCCTTTAAACATTTGATTATATACTCAATATCATACTGATTTAACATAATAGCAGCCTCCAACACTAATATTACAACTTGCTCTAATCATCTGGAGTTAGATCCATGATATCTGCAGATGTACAATTTAACTCATTACAGATTTTTTGTATTACATCAAAACTGACAGGTTGATTTTTGCTTAGCTTAGAAAGAGTCGATGGACTTATTTTGCAAGCTTTACGCAAGTCCATTTTTTTCATACCTTTATCAATTAACAATTTCCATAGCTTGTTATAGCTAATCGCCATACTGCCACCCCCATATGGTAAATAGTGTATCATAAGATCTTAAAAATATCAAATGCGATATTATAAAATTATTATAAGTTTGCGTATTTTACTTACATTTATAAGTACTATCATTGTTATAATACAAACTTTATGCATTTGTATAAACTCCGTCATTTCTGGAATCCTCTACCGCCTGTTATGCCGCTAAATTCATTTAGCAGTTTTAAGATTTATTTTCTTAATTGTAATAATTCCTTTTTGAGAGATAAGAGCACTTTATATGACGCTACATCCATCCTGTCTCCTCAACCCTACGAAAAATGCCCATTATCTAACCTGTCAACTCAACCCTGCCTATTTTCGAGTCCAAATTTCGCTCCAAAAGTACCCCCTCGATATGTTTCCATGTACGTATTTCGCCTCTTTAGGTTGAGTAGACAACTTGGATGTACTTCCGGAAACCTAGTAAAATAAAGGCTTACAGCCGCGACATCAATACTACGCACTCGACATGCCTTGTTGCTGCAATTCTGATGACCATCGAGCCTGGTACCCCCTTGGCGTCAGGGTATATTTTAGATAACTTCGACACTCAGCACTTGCTTTTTATGGAATAACTGTGCTAATTATAACATGGCAACTCTCATTTTAAGATGTCTGATTTAGCAAAAATAAAAGCTGCTAACAATAAAACCCTCAGCGTACTGAAGGTTTTAGTCTTAGCAGTTTTTAAACAGAAATCAAATTCTCCATTTCTGCTACAATCCTCCCTGCATATTCTACCTATTTGGTTATTAATAATTATGAGAATAAAAATCTAATATAAGAACTCCCTTAGCTATAAGGTAATTACCAATTCCTCTTTCTTTTGGACTCAGCTTGCAAAGTTTGCCCAACTGTCTTTTTTCACAAGCTATTTGTATCTTTCGTTATAATTAAGGGTACCGTCTGGCCAAAATTGTCTTTCTGTATCTTGCATATGTGTCTATATAATAACCTTATGCGTTGCCCGGCTCAGTCGAGATGTTCGTAGGCTTGCTTGTATTTGGAAAAGTGGCCGCCGTCTGCTTAGCCGATAAGTATAATTAGCAGGATTAGGATAACGGAGCCTGCGATTTAAGCTTAATCCTCTTGTGTAAAAACACTCATCGGATCAATGTACTCACTGTCAATAGTCAGGCTAAAGTGTAGATGATTGCCTGTTGCTTTGCCGGTCGAGCCAACATAGCCGATAACGTCGCCTTGCTGCACGGTATCGCCCGCTGCAAGTCCTTCTGCAAATCCAAACAATTTCGAGTAAATAGTCTGAATACTGCCGCCGTGGCTCAAAATGACATAATTACCATCCGTTTCATTATTTCCTATCTCGGCGACTGTTCCCGTATTGGCGGCAAGTACAGGTGTGCTTTCAGGTGCCGGGATGTCAATCCCATCATTGAATACCATCGTCTTTTCAACTGGGTGCATACGAGTACCATATGCAGAGGAAATGCGATCATACCCCGTTACAGGCCACAGATATTTCCCATCGTTATTGCTATCGTTTTGCGTATTTGATTCCGAAACAGTTGATTTTTCGTCCTGTGGGTTGGAGGTTGATTCCTGCATGACATCCGAATCCCCGATCGTATCATCCGGCCTGGGTTCATCAACGCCGTTTATAGAATATTCGCCGGGGTTATCATTCAAATCGGTATTCCTCCCTGTTACATTCATGGATGATGCCACCGTAAAGCCCATAATACATAATGTGGCAGCAATAACAAATGAAAAAATAGTCATTCGTTTTGAGATGTTTTTTACATTCATCATATGTGTCAATCTCCTTTCAATTCCTTTTTTTGACTCCGCAAGTGTAGTGTATATGCCCGAATGTTGATTTATAACCCTGCACAAGACATTGAGGATTGTTTCGCCATAAAATTGCCGTTCTTCCATGTTCATATCAGATACCACCTGCTCGTCACATGAAAGCTCGCAGAAAGTGTCAATGTTTTTCGTCAGCCGGTACGCGACCGGATTAAACCAATGGATTGCGTTTGCCACAAGCGTCAGAGATTTCACCCATAAATCACGCCGCTTGAAATGAGTAAGCTCATGTTCGAGAATAACTTTAAGCTCCCTTTGGCTCATTTCTACTTCGGGCAGTATTAAAAATGTTTTGAACAGGCCAGCAAGCATGGGTGTTTTAATGATATTGTTTGACAATAGCCGAAGCTTGCCCTTTATACCCATTTCAGTCATCGAGTTTTCTAGTACCAGAAGTGTTCCCGTATCATCAATTTGCAAACTTGTCCGCATGATTTTCCGCCTAAACCGGGCAAACTGAATACCATACAAAATAATGAACACGAAAATCCCAACAAGCCATATAAGCGGCAAAAATGATAAAACTGTTTTTAGTATAAAGGCAGTCGTTACAGGCACGGCGGACATTACGGCAGTAGGGTCCGTCTGCGGTAAAGCCTGGCTGGTTTGTGGTGATATATCCGTTTGTTGTACGGTTATCATATCATTAAGGATGACAGGCACATTTGGAAGCCCCTGATTCGTCGTACTTGGTATATTTGAAAAAAGATTACCGCCAACAATTCCAACAGGAACAAGCAGAAACAATACCACTAATATATACATACGATAATGCCATGTTGCGGTTAGCGTTTTTGTTGTCAAAGGACGCAAAAGCGCCAAGCACAAAACAAGCAAGATACCCGTTGCCGACATCAAAAGTACGGCGATAAACGCTGTGTTCATTCTTCCACCTCCTTTTGTGAAAACCACTGTTTTAGTTCGGATATTTCCTCAGCGGTCAAGTCGTTGCCCTCGTATAAGGCTGTGATAAAACTCTTTACAGAACCGTCGTGTACAGAGTTAAGAAAAGTTCGTGTTTCAAACTGTTTGTATTCGCTCTCGGTAATCAGTGGTATATACTCGTTTGACCGCCCATGCCGTACAGAGGTCAAAATACCTTTTTCTATCAATCGAGCGAGAAATGTTAAAACCGTGTTTGGCTTCCACTCCTTGTTAATAGCTTTTAAGTCGTTAAGTAATTTCGCAGAGGAAACCGAGCGGCCAGCTGCCCATACAAGCTGCATAACCTCTCGTTCAGCGTCCGACATCCTTTGAAGTTTGCTCATAAAATTCACCCCCATTCATTATACTACACCGTGTAGATGATAATATTCTACATGATGTAGGGATATATGTCAATAGTATTTTGAAAGTATTTTTCTACTGGATGTAGAATTATCCCATAACTGAATATTTGTTCTACGCCTCTCTTAAAATATTGCAATTCTGGGTTTTCAAAAATCTGGCCTACCATTTACCATGCCGCGGTACAATTACAAACGGGGGGACGGTTCTACGTTTGACACTGGTAGCTAAGCTGTTGGAGCAGGGCAATCACCCTTTCACCCTGCGTCTTTAGGATTTTGTAAGCAGGGTCAATACTTATTTTAAGGAATAACAGTGCTAATTATTACATGGCAACTCTCATTTTAAGATGTCTGATTTAGCAAAGATAAAAGCTGCCAACAATAAAACCCTCAGCGTACTGAAGGTTTTAGTCTTAACAGTTTTTTGGCGGGAACAAGATCTACGCTTCATCAACCGTAGTGTTATTTCACAGTCTTTACTTAGCTTCACATTTTATAGCTCCTTGCTAAATTGAAATTTATCTACTCAGACAAATCATTCATCAAACATTACATTAATCGATATCTGAGTCTATCTTTTCGTCAACAAACTGATATCCTTTTTTAACAAAAGTATCAGAATTTTTTCGCTCTTTTCCTTGGCGGTAAGGAAGAACGTGTATCACTCTACCATCTGGTAGAGTTCTATCGTGCCCACGGACTCCCCATGAAGGAATACTATACTGGCGACCAGAGCCAGTAGCACCATACTTAATTATATTTCTATCTTCATCAACAGGGACTATCCTTCTGACTAAAACAATATTGTCATCTTCTTTAAGCTCTCCACTATTACCTGACATTGATCCTCGCTGTTCTATTACTCTGATCTCTTCTGGCCGATTATTCATTTCATATTGAATTCCGACCCAAAAATTCCCCAACCAGTACGATATCTTTGCTATGTCATCATAGTTCAAATAATCTAAAGCTTCTTCACTGATGATCCTCAAAATTGCATCAAGCACTTCCTTCTTGCATCCCTTCCTGGGCGGATCAACTATTACAACATCCGCTCTTTCATTTATTTCTCCAATCACATGTTCAACTCGCCCGCAAACAAACCTTATATTTTTCACCCGGTTTATTTGCATATTATTCATTGCATCCTTTACTGCCTCCTCAACTCCCTCTACACCAATCACTCTTCCTGCTCCTTGGGACAGATAAATAGAGATGGTTCCGGTTCCGCAGTAGAGGTCGAAAACCGTTTCATTGCCTGTAGGGGCTGAAAATTCACGTATTTTTTCATACAAAACCTCTGTCTGCCTGGAATTTACCTGAAAGAACGATAATGGAGATATTTCGAAGCTATAGCATCCAATGGAATCAACAATTTTTTCTTTGCCGAATATCAAACTGTTCTTCTCCCCCATTATCTGATTTGTCTCTGTCATATTATAATTTACATATATACTTTTTACTGAAGGAACCCTCCCTACTATAGCTTCAATTAATTTTTCGATATTGGGAAGCTTCTCCAATAGCGTGTCCAACACCAATATGACCATTACCTCTCCGGTCTTACGACTTACTCTAGTTACAATATGGCGTATCTCAAAAGCCTTTTTATCATGCTCCCCGTCTCTTTGCAGCATTTGATTGAGGTAATCCTTTACAGCTTCTCGCACGTCATTGCTGTATTTGTGCTGTATTGAGCAAAATTCAATATCGGCAACCTGTCTTGTTCTCGTTTTATAAAAACCGATTTTATATTTTCCATTGGAATATTGCACAGGATACTGTGCTTTGTTCCTGTAGTTCATTATGTCCGGAGACCCTATTGTTTCTTTGACAATATCTGCGTCAATTCCTGCAACTCTTATCATAGCCTCCTTTACAATATCCCTTTTAACAATGAGCTGCTTTTCATACGGAATAAATTGAAGCGAACATCCGCCGCATTCATGGAAGTACCTGCAAAACGGTATTACTCTTTCCCCTTTTGCTTCTACAATCTCAAACAGCTTTGCTGCCGCATAATCCGCCTCGATTTTTGTTATTGTCCCCCGAACCCTTTCTCCGGGAAGCACTCCTTCTATAAATACCTTGACACCGTCTAAAACCGCGATACCGCAGCCATCCTGTGTTAGTCCGAAAATATCAAATGTATACGAATTTCCTAATACCAGCATCACGTTACCTTTCAACCTTATTAATTATTATTTGCTCATTGTAAGCAAAACCGGGCTTGTCAACAGCTCCTGCACATTCATATAATTACATCTATATAATTACATTCATCCAATTTTCAATTATATCAGATATATCAGAATATTTGACTCTATTAAATGCGATTAATCTTTTACATTTATCTCTGCTAAATGTAATATTAATAACGTATTTAATATATAAAAAGACAATCACATTTCCGGGTAAGATTAATATATTACTAATAGTAACTATGGAATGACCCTCGGGAGATTGTAGTCATGTTTATTTCCGAAGATAAACAGCACTTACTCATGCTGGCAATCACTTTTATTATATTTATATTGCTTGCTACCGGCTCTGCAGGGCCATCACAAATACCCGTTTCAGAAACTGATGTTCCCGTTGTCATATAAGAGGCATATAAAGGAGGGGGCATTCCTGTTGTTTGAACAAGATAATTTAAACAAAATCTTAAGGGATGTAATGGGTTGTTTAAATAGAAATGCCTCTGGCAGCAATTCAAATAAAAACAAATCAAATAATAACTCAAATGGTAATAAATTGAGCATTACACCTGCACAAGCCCTGGTCATCGCCGGTATTGTGGGGGGTGTATTGGATGTTGACTCGATTTTGGTCGACAGAGACCAGATTGTACAAATTGTTTTGGAAGGATCCCTAAAGAAAAAGACAGAGCTGGAAAAGATGCTTGATGAAATTGGGTCGATGCCCTTTGACGAAGTGGTAAAAGCAATGTTGGAAAGGCTGCTATGATGAAAAAATTACTACTTTACTCTTAATATATAAAGCCCAATAACCGATAATTTAATATATGTAAAAGACTAAAGCATCTTAAATAATGCTATCAGAAAGGGTACCGGTAGTTCTTATAAGCTGGGACCCTCAAAAATATGAATGCAATACAATTCTGGATGACGGCGTATATGGCGGTGAAATTATTACTCAGCATCTTATTGACCACGGACATAAAAGGATTGCTTTTATAGGATGGTCAAAATTGTTTGATAGTGTGGAACGGTTTAAAGGATATAAGATAGCACTGGAGAAAAACGGCATACCCTTTGATAAAAATTTGATTTTCGACACAGAAAATGATGCATTGATAGATTCCGGAAAAGTTACTGCAACCAGATTGTTACAAAGCAATATACCATTTACGGCAGTTTTCTGTGCCAATGATTTTATTGCACTCGGAGTTATGGAAACTCTCAAAAATGCAGGTATACGTATTCCCGAAGATGTGGCTGTAATAGGATACGATGATGTATTATATGCAAAAAATTGTACCCCAACCTTATCCAGCGTTCACCAAAATATCAAAACTCTGGGTTTAACCGGTGCTGCTACTTTAATTGACATATTGAGAAACAATACTCCTGTCAACAAAACAATATATATCAAATCCGATCTTGTGATGAGAGAATCCTGCGGCTGCAACATAAAGCTTGAAGATGATTTAACTCGTGAAAACCTGAAATTGAAAGATTCTATTATCCAATGTCTTGAAGACATGCTATCTAGAAATTACAATCTGGAAAGCGAACTGTTTTCTTTAGATCTTGACGGAATAAAACAGCTTATGCCTCAGATTGTCAGCAATTATTCATGGCTATGTCTTGGTCTTTTTAACGAAGATAACCAGGACAATGGTCAACTTACAATTGAGCACATATCAAATATAGATATGAAGCCCATTCCCAGTCCGATTTCCGTATGTCCAATTGAAGAGTTTCCAAACATCGACATCATTCCTGGCCTGTACTCCCCAAAGCCTGATGATATAATATGGGTACTTCCATTATCAACTATGACTAAGAACTGGGGAGTTATCTCATATATTAGTCCTTTTAATAATGCCAGTACACTTTATGCTTATGATATTTCCAGTACAATAGTCAACCTTTTAGGCATCGCTTTAGACCGTGAAGTAGCCAGCAAAGAGTCCAGGGAAAACCTTACGGCTCTTCAGGAAACCCTCGATACTCTTCGTAAAGCACAGGAACAATTGATTCAATCAGAGAAAATGGCTTCCCTTACAGGTGTCGTATCAGGTATTGCACATGAAATAAACACGCCAATAGGAGTAAGCTTCACAGCCGCTTCTTTCCTTGAGCAAAGCTCCCAAAAGCTTTTAAAGCAGTTTCAGGAAAAAAAGCTGCACAGTAAGGACCTATTAGAATTTTTGGAATCATGTGTTGAAACAAGCCAAATTCTTTTGACAAATCTTCAAAGATCATCCGAACTCATCAATAGATTTAAAGAGGTTGCCGTAAACCGTTCAACCAAAGATAAGTCCAAAATTAATCTTAAGCACTTTTTATACGATATATGGATCCTTCTTTCTCCAATGCTAGACAAAAAAGATATAAACCTCAACATAAACTGTCATGATGATCTGGTTATTATGACATATCCCGAAGGACTTATTCAAATTATAACCAGCCTTTTTGAAAACTCAATAGTTCACGCCTTTACCGGTGAAAAAAGCAAATGCATCAATATTGATGCGACATTATCCAATGATATATTGCATATAGTTTATTCCGATAACGGAATTGGAATCGAAGAAAAAAATCTTTCGAGAATATTTGATCCTTTTTTCACTACAAAAAGAGGCCTCGGTAGCATAGGCCTCGGATTAAACATTGTTTATAATATAGTAACCCAGGAGTATGGTGGAACCATCACCTGCCAAAGTCAGTTCGGAAATGGCACGGTATTTAATATAGAAATTCCGCTTAACGATTAATTTTAATTAAATATGGCATTGTTTAGTCTGTCAAACAGCTTTCCTCCATTGCCCGAACCCGTACAATTAGTCATTATTATAGCAGCAGGATTGCCGTTGCCTGTAAATCCATGCTTGTAATTATTATTGGCAACACAATTTTTAAGAACATGGGGCACCGAAGCAGTGTCGTCGCCTAACTTATATCCGTTTCCGTCACCGCCTGTCGGAGTTCCGTTCGGATATTTACCGTTTCCAGTGGCTTCACAATTTTCAATGGTCACAACTCCGATAGCTCCCGTATCGGATTTGGTGTACAAGTCCCATCCGTCATCACAGTTATATAAAGCCTTACAGTTTCTGAATACATTACCTCTACCACTGGTAAGCTTGGCAGCAAATCCATCGGCATTTTCCAATGTAGAATCCTTGTTCTCAGTGGATATGCAGTCAATTATCAGGTTGTTGCTCGGCCATTTATCTATTGTTGTATAATTTGAATTGTATCTCGATATCTGAAGTCCGGTATCATGATTGTATCTGAACAAGCAGCCTTCAATTTTATTATTGTTTCCCGCTAAAAGCATCCCATTATCCCCTGCATTTTGAATGGTTATACCCTTAACATGCCAATAGTTCCCTGCAAGAACAATACCTCTGTTTGACGAGTTTTCACTCATTGCCGAGAAGTCCAAAACAGGTTTATCGTTTCCATATGCAAAAATGTTTTTTGTGGCAGATGCATTCCCATTATTGCCTTCCGCAATAATTATTGTTGAAGACAGATTGTATGTACCGCCTTTTAAGTAAATTGTTTTTCCCGGTTGAATATCCTTAATAGCCTGAGCTAATGTTACAGGTCCATTAGGCTCAATTATTATATCTCCGCTTGTTTGAGTGGGGGTGGGTGTGGGTGTTGCAGTTGATGTAGGCCTAGTGGGTGTAGCTGTTGGATTGGTTATGGCAACAATTGTAACGTTGTTTGGATAATCGCTTGAAGTTTTACCGAAATATCTTGCAATAATGATGATATCCGTCATATTCACAGAACCGTCCAAATTCAAATCATAAGCTTCATTATAAGCCGCTGTGCCCCTTGAAGCATTAAATGCCTTTGCAATTTGAATTACATCCGACATGTTTATGGCATTATCCCCATTTATATCCCCTGCCATCATCAATACCGGTGAGTTCTGAGGACCTATGACAATGTTGCTTTCTATATTGACCCCTCTAATCTCCCTGGCCAAATATGATGTTTTGCTGATTTTGACTGTATAATTGGAGCCCCTTGGGACATTTTGCAATTCAAAAAAACCGTTGTAATCGGTTTGGGCACTTCCTACTCCCACTATCTCTATTTTGAACCCACTTCTTAAGGAAGCAGAATTCTTGTCAAAATCTGGGTTTATATATCCTGAAACAGAATAATTATTGCTGTTTACTGAAGTAGACGATGCTTTGGCAGTAGGTGTGGAAGTTGGCTTGACTGTTGATGTTGGATTGCCAGCTGTTCCGTCAATCTTGCCTACACCTGCATACTGGGTTACTATGGCCTTGACACTGCTTGTTGGGGTCAGCACCTGAGAATATTGATATGGCGGAGTAAAACTGCATGTTGACGAAGTGGGCTGATTTCCCTTACAGTTTATATATTGATTGTCCTTTACATCCCACATGCCAATACTTTGGCTATAATATGTACCTATGGGCCCTTCAGCACATCTCGTTGTACCGTCAATAGAGCCTGAGCCCACATTTTCGAATACATTGTATTCAACACGGAGCTTGGCACCAACTCTTGAGTTAACTGCCGAGCCTTGTATATTCAGGTAGTAGTTGTTGAATATATGCCCCGTTCCTCCTCTGTAGCTTGGCAAACGGGATCTGCAGTTATAGAAAAAATTATGATGGAATGTAATTTTTCTGTCATAATCATCACTATCTGATGAACCAATAAGGCTTGTTTTAAATGAATCATGAAGATAATTCCAGGATATGGTGATATATTCACTGGTCTTCTTTACATCGATAAGTCCGTCATACCAGTCTACATCTCCACCTTCAATATCACCAGCTTCATCTATTTTACCGTCTCCGTTGCAATCACCTATCATATTGTATATTTCACAATGGTCAATCCAAATATGATTGCTGCTTTCTATACCTATTCCGTCGATTGGGGCAAGAGTATGATGAATCTTTAAATTACGAATTATAATATTACTGGATTTATAGATATTTATTCCTATACCGTCTAATTCTCCTTTTGTTCCAACGCCTATAACAGATATATTTTTAACTTCCTTTATATCAATTTTCCCAGCACCGCTTATTTTTCCGTCAATTTTTAATATAAGGGGTGATGTGTCATTTGCTTTCTTGCGGGAATTCAATAAGTCATTGGCCTGGGTAAGACTGGTGATAGTAACTTCCCTGCCTCCGGTTCCACCGGTTGTGCCGCCTTCTAATGTTGCAAAACCGATTAAATCGAAATTTACCTGCTCATAAGCTTGTGCTGCAAAGGAAACTGCACAGTTTAAATTTACTTGTGTACAAATCAAAGACAGCATTATGAACGCTGTGAGCATTTTTCTCAAACAGTTTTTTCTCATCATTATCTTACCCCTCCTAAAAAACAATTTACCATATCATTTAAAACTCTCAAATTGAAACCTTATTCTGGCATTATTTACTTTATTATAGTTTTTCGAAAGCTATATAATTTTTCCTGTGTCACTTTTTAAAAATAATGCTTATATATTGGGAAGGATTACATGTTTACCACCACATCTTCAAGACTCCTGCTTATAAGCTGTGCTATCATCTGATAACCGGTGGAATTGGGATGCAGATTATCCGGTGCAATATAGCGATCCATGTTTAATTTGAACATATCATAAGTCGGAACAAATACAGCTTTAATGTCATCGATAAAAATAAGGGATGTGGCATGATTCCAGTCGCTCATGAACTGGGCATAATCATTGACGCCTTGGTCATCATATGGGTTGTATAATCCTACAAACACTACAAATGCATCCTTGTTTACTTCACGTACCTTTTTTGTTATTTCTTTCAAAGCTGCAATGTATGCACTCTGCTTCTCCTTAAATGCATTTTCCAGATTGCTGCCTGTCTGCCTCCGTATCTCCAATAGGTCATTGCCCCCTATGGAAATCAGTATAATATCGGAGCTCGCTATCTCATTATTCAAGCTTCCGCTTTTAACCTGTTCAAGCAATTCTCCGCTCTTAAGCCCGTCTATACCGAGGTTGCTTACAGTAATGTCCTTTGCAGTATAGTTTTTAAGGTTGTCGGTTAAATATCCTCCGATACCCCTGAATGTTTCATCTCCTGTACCTTTAGCTATTGAATCACCTAAAATAAGAACATTAACGGTTTTAGGATCATTGAAAGAGTTCCCGCTGTTTTGCAAGTCCTGCTGTACTATGGGTTTACTGACTTCACTAACCGGTCCTGTGGAAACATTTACAGCCATAACGAAACCGGCACAAACAAAAAACAATGATATTAATACAATAAATAGAATGCTGAACCACATGATATTTTTACCCATTAAATTCCCCCCCTCTCACACTAAAATATCCCTTCTTGTAAAATAGGCAAAACTTACAAAAATAGAAATTATAATCCATACCGACAGAACCGTTAATGAAAATGTCATGTCCATGCCTTCAATGGGATTAAGTGAACCCGATATATAGTCCGTCAGCCTCAGGTTTGCAGTGAAAAAATAGCGAGGAAGCTTCCAGTCTTCAAGAAAATTAGTTAAAAGAGTTCCTCCTATAAGGGTTGAGAGTACAATTCCAATTGAAGCTGCAGTGCTTCTGACAAGTGTTGAGATCATAAATGAAACGGATCCCACAACCACTGCCACAAAATAAGCCAGACCGTATGTCATCATCAAATACTTCCACCCGGGTACATTAACGATATCGGATGTAACAAGTTTTCCTGCAACAACCTTAAACCCTGTTACTACCGGCGTGGTCCATCCTCCATATCCAAAGAATATCCCCGACACCCCAATGGAAAAAATCAATACAAAAAACATCACCAAAGCCTCTAAAAGTATAATGGTAATATACTTGCTAAGCAGTATTTTCCAGCGTGAAACACCTCTTACAAGAAGAAGTTTTATGGTCCCTCCCGAAAGCTCTCCGGATACTATATCTGCCGATAATATTATCATTAAAAGGGGCAGAAGAAACAGCAAAGACTGTTCAATGAACTTTGTACTGAATGTAACGGCAGAAACCTCCAAAGGATTTATATCTTCATCTAAATAAAATTGCATCTGCTCGGCACGGACTCTAAGATTTGCCCGTCTATCATCATCCATATACGGACTATCCATTCTTCTTTTTATGTCAATGAGCTGCTGCTGCAAAACCTGCCTCCAATCGCTTGTAGCCTCTATACCTATTCGTTTTGAAAGGTTTTCCTTTGTTCTGTCAAGAGAATGATACTGTCCATAGGCAAATGCAACAATAATAACAAATGCAATGCCCAGTGTAATATATAGCCTTTTCTTACCTATCATTTTAAAAACTTCATTTTTTACTAGATTATACAATTTCATCACCCTCAGTAAGTTTTAAAAACAATTCTTCCAATGAGTTTCCGTGAGATTCACAATAAGATATTACCAAGCCTTCATTAAAAAATGTCCGGTTAATGTCTTCCACACGTACTGTTCCAATACATGCCTTTACAGAATTCTTTCTGCTCTGTTCCCCATCAATATTCCATCGTTCCTTTAAAATCTCAATTGCTCTTTCCGGTTTATCCAAAAACCACTCCACAATCATGTCCTCAACGATTTCCTTCACTTTAACAGACTTTACAACCCTTCCTTTGCTGACAATAGCAACGGTATCGCAAATCAATTGAAGCTCCGACAGTATGTGGCTTGAAATAAAAACACCCATACCCTCTTCATATGCCAGTCTTCTTATAAGGTGCCTGAATTCGGCAATTCCCGCAGGGTCAAGGCCATTCGTAGGCTCATCCAGTATAAGAAGCTTGGGCCTTCCCATGATGGCCTGTGCAATTCCAAGTCTCTGCCTCATGCCCAATGAATAGGTTGAAACCTTGTCATTTATACGGTGACTAAGTCCAACCATTTCCACCACTTCATCAATTCTTTCTTTAGTTATACGTTTATCCATTGCTGCAAAATGTTGTAAATTTTCCATACCTGTGAAATATTTGTACATATCAGGACTTTCAATTATACACCCAACATTAGACATCGCCTTTTTAAAGTCTTTTTTTATAGAATAGCCGCATATATTTATTTGTCCGCTGGTTGGCTTGATAAGGCCCACAATCATTCTAATGGTAGTGGTTTTACCTGCACCGTTTGGACCTAAAAAACCGAATATTTCTGAAGAGGAAACCGATAGATTCACATCTCTCACAACATCTTTATTGCCAAGCCTTTTGGACACTTCTTTAAGTTCAAGTATCTGAGCCATCATAGTTCACCTGCCATAATCAAAGTCTTATTCCGTAAAATGCAAACATATTAAATATACCGACACTGAATTCAAAGCTCCCACTGATTCACAAGCAGGGCTTTCAATATTTTATTCCTCAAAAATATTAAAAATCCTTTATTCATAATATCATTCAAATAATTTTACTAAAATTACATTATTAAAAAACACCAACAGGACTTCCCATTGGTGCTTTTAATGATATTTTTATTCTCCTTCAGATCAGAAGCATAAAAAGCTTTCAATATTTCTCAGATCCACACCGAAATAAATCCATCTGAATCCTGTCCATCTCCAACCTGCTGCCGACCTGCTCCCTACAAATACAAGCCATGCCCAAAAACTCTCTCCTGTATTTAACCATATATAGACATATCTGAAAGTACAAGGTCTTATGGCTCCAGGATCAACAGCGAAAACTCCGGCCCCATGAGCTTGTGACTGCTGTGGAACAAATGAAGGTGGCGGTCCTGACGGTGGTCCTGATTGTTGCCCCGATTGCGGTCCCGATGAACCTCCCTGTACAGGCGGTCTTCCAATGGGAGGACCGAACGGCGGACCGAATGGTTGACCGAATGGCGGGCGAATTGGCTGCCTATCCAAACTGTTGTAATATTCGTACATTGATAATTCTCCTTTATTATAGGTTTCCATAATATATTTTATGCTATATAAAGGAGTTGGTTACATAGAAACAGGATTGCCTCTAATTGCAGCAACCCTGTTTCTAAATAATGTTTCATATAAATCGTCTCTAATTGCCAACTAACTCATAATTATTTGTATCCGTTTTCCCTATCAATAGCTTCTTCTCTAATCTCTCTTCTCATTCCATCTAATGCATGCCTTCTTCTCTCATTTTTTTCCATAAGCTCTTTTTTCGTTTTTTCATCATCTGTTTTGGCAATCATATCATCTGCAAGCTCCATATTGTGAATAGTCATATCTATATTTTTCTGAATTCTTTCTACATTGTCCCTTCTATCATCCGGTTTTGGCTTATTTTTCATGATTAATCACTCCCACACTGAAAGTAAAAATGCTTTCTTAATTTATTATGCCCGATAATAAATTAAAAATTTAACTGGTTAAAAATCACTATATATATCCTGGAAAGAGTTGAATTATTTCTATGATTATTGTACATATTTAATACTAAATATATTTAACATGTAATATATTATATTGAAATCGATAGGAAAGGGATATATCTATGAAAAATCACCAAAAAAGTGATAAAGTTTATGTAAATGCTATAAAACAACCTAATCACGTTGATACAACATCTGACAAACCAGCCGGAATAGCATCTGATGAACCATCATGCATTTATAACCATATGAGACATGCCGAAGGCTCAAAAATAACAAATGATGATGGTTCTGAAATGGTATGCAATAAAGAAGGTTCATGGGTGCACACAAAAAAGAAGTGATTTTTATTAATGCCAGCAAAAGCAGGTTGCCACAATTACGGTAACCTGTTTTATAATAACTTTATACATCCGTTAATTATCTTTTTTGTTTGCTCTTATCACTTCATCCGAATTCATTACATCGTCATTGGAAAACTCGTCCATCACATCAAGGCTTATAGCAGAATCATCATTTTCGACATGACTGCTGTTCAAATCAGGCGTTGGTGTCACCGTCAGTGTCGGAGTCGGTGTCAGATCCGGGGTCGGTGTTTCAACCTGAGTTGGGACAGGTGTCTGGGAAGGCAAAGGTGTATCCTTTTTGTTCGCCTCTATTACTTCATTCGAATTCATCACATCATCATTTGAAAATCCATCGTCTGATTTACCGCATGCCGTCAATACAAATACAAAAACAAAAGCAACAGCACCAACTAGAAATAAAATCTTTAATTTACCCATAACTCCACCTCCTGAAATTGGCTAAAGTACTAAATAAGGTATAACTTGCCATCAATCAATTACTGTTTATTTTTATTATATAGCTTAATATTAATATTGTAAATAATGCCATAAAATATACAAAATGTTACAAATTAATTGTATAATTCGTTATGCTGATTGACTTACAATCATTGTTTTATATTATAAATAACACCATGTGATATGTAAAATATTTATAAAATAATTGTATAATATGTTATACTAATTGACAAGTCACAATCGTTACTTTATAATATAATATATAATTTATATAAAAATGTCCAAGACAAAATTAGCTGAATATTTTATCAGCAATAATAATTTAATTTAAAGGGGGAGTAAAAATGAAATCAAAGTTTTTTAAAGCAGCTGTTTCAATCTTTTTAGCAGTGCTAATGCTGACAGCACCTTTGGGAAATTGTCTGGCAGCTAAGGGAGGCAGCATATCGGGAGGTGTTATCGATCTTAATGTCATAATAATGGATGACACCAATTCCAGCACTAAATACGGTCAGACACCACAAGACGTTGTGGATGCAGTAAAAAACAGCTTTAAGGAAGCATCGCTCTATCTTTATAATGCAACAAAACAACAAAACAGGTTTGGAAAGATCACAATATATGTTCCTGCCGCAAGACCGGGCGGATGGCCGGAAATACCAGATGCCCTTCCCATGAACAATTTCGATCCTGAAAAATCGGATGTCTACATACGACCCGGAGATGGAGCTTCAGCAAATCTTAACGGCTTTATGGGTTCTGAAGACGCACATATGTATATCGGCATAAATCAGGCTTTTACTCATGGTTTCAAAAGTATGGGAAAAACCATAGTTCATGAGTTCGGGCACTATGGTTATGGGCTTGGCGACGAATATTGCGATTATAAAAGCAACATTCTCGACAAACTGCTCGGAAGAAACTATCAGGTTTTCGGCAAAAAGGTAAACAACAACATTGTATGGAACAAATGCGAGGAAAGTGTAACTTTTGCCGTTTACGATTCAACAGGAAATACAATTCTAGAAGTGGAGAACGGTAATTCATATTCTCCTCTATACAACTCAAACGGAAGTCCTGCAAGCATCATGTGGGTACAACATGAAAACAGCATCGTTGATTTTTGTGATAGCAGCAATCACAATTCTTCAGCCCCAAATCATCAAAACAGAATACATAACAACCAATCCTGCTGGGAAGTAATGGCATCTAAAAGCCAGTTCGGTCTTACCGTGCCGGGAGGAACAATAACATCAATCGGCTATCAGGATCCGGTATTTGAAGTAAGGCAGGCCAACAGATGGAATGATATTGAGCTTGTCATTGACAGATCAGGCTCAATGTCCGGTAATAGATTGTCTTAGCCAAGGGTGCTGCAAAGATGTATATTGATTTGACGGAGCTGCCGCAATCCGGTGAAAGCGGTGACGGTATAGGTGTTGTGTCGTTTGATGACAGAATTGTAGTTGAACAATCTTTGAAAAAAATCACTTCATCTGCAGATAAAGCATCAATAAAAAGTATTATAGATAAAATCACTGATAGAGGAAGCACTAATATAGGAGGTGCTTTAAACTCATCGCTGAATGATCTGGTTTCATCGGGATATAAGCAAGGAGCAGGTGCGATAATACTTTTATCCGACGGAGAGCATAACACAGGCACTAACCCGACAAGTGTCATTCCGTCTCTTAAGGCTCAGGGAGTTCCTGTCTATACCATCGGTATAGGAAATGTTGATAAAAAACTCATGAGTCAAATAGCCGAACAAACCGGCGGTGAGTTCTATTATGCATCAAGTGTAAGTGATATTAATCTCATTTATAAAACTATTAAAAATAAGCTCAGTATTTTTGACAGACTGGCAAAGTTCTTTAAAAAGGTGTTTTACTCATTGGAAACAAGTTCACAATTTATATATGTTGATTCAACAATGGAAAAAGCAAGGTTCACAATAAGTTCATTGGCTGCTAAAAAAATCGTATTTTCATTAAAATCACCCGACGGTAAAATATACAGCCCGGATAATACAAACGGTGCCGAATACATATCGGAAGATACATACACAATGTATACAATAGATAATCCTGTTCCGGGTGCATGGGAAGTAATAATAGAAAATCAGTCCAATTCCAATGCGGAAGTAGTATTTGATTTATCAGGAAAGTCATCAATAGCTTTGCAGGGAAATACTGATTATACCTCATATACTTATCCTTCTCCTGTAAAAATAACTTCCTTGCTGCATAAAGATGGAAAACCCATATGCAATGCCAATGTATCTGCAAAAGTAACAAGGCCCGACAATTCCGAGTCAACTCTTATACTGCATGATGACGGGCTGATGGGAGACGATATGCCCGGAGACGGCGTTTATACAGGATACTTTTCGGATTTTAAAAGTGACGGACAATACCAAATTTCCATAATAGCAAATAATGAAAACAAGACAGCTGTTATAGGTGAATCTTTTATAGATATTTTACCCGACAGCACAGGCAAAATAGTTTTGCCCGAAAGAGAACCGATAAATCAGGATTTTTCAAGAACTATAATGCTTCCTTCCATAAGCGTAAGCGGATCATCAAATAATAAAGGTCTTGTACAGCTTGCATCAGACTTCTTGATTTTAGACGAAAATACTAAAACTGTAACAGCAAGCGTATATAGATTAGGCAACACTACCACAACCGTAAGCGTTGATTATTCAACATCAGACGATTCAGCTATTGCAGGGGTTGATTACGAAGCTACAAGCGGTACTCTTACATTTGCAAGCGGCGAAACTGTTAAAAATATCGAAATTAAAAGCCTTAAAGAAAAGTTTGACAGTGAGAGAATAAAAACTTTCAATCTTAATCTCAGCAATCCTGTAAACTCAATTTTAGGCGTACCTTCAAGTACTCAGATTAACATTATAAGAACGACTCTCTCAAACAATGCTGATTTGGCGGGTCTTAGCGTAAGCTGCGGTGCCTTTGACAAGAAGTTTTCAAAAGATGTTTATGAGTATAATGTGTCGGTGCCGTATAATGTGGATTCAACAACTGTAACATCATTGGCGTATAATGAATATTCCACAATAACAGTTAACGGAATGAAAGTTTTAAGCGGCGTACCGTCAACAAACATCAATCTTAATCCGGGATTAAATAAAATATATGTTGTTGTTAAAGCTGAAGATGGGGTCACAGAAAAAGTATATACAATAAATATAAATAAAGGTTCTACACCGTCGACAAACACACCATCATCTGGAACAAACTACTATTACAGTACCGGCACATCAACTCCGACTGCTGTTTCGACACCAACACCTACTTCCACAGCTACAGCTACTCCGACACCTGCAGTTACCGAGAAACCAACCATTAAAGTTCCCCTAGTTCCAATACCTGATGTAAAAGGTCACTGGGCGGAGCCATATATTTTAGATCTCCAGGAAAAGGGAATTTTGGATATGTACGAGGATGGAACTGCTAGACCCGACAATCAAATAACACGTGCAGAAGCTGTAAAAATTTTAATTAAAGCATTAAACATAAAAGCCAACAACGATGTGAATCTTAAGTTTACCGATTCTCAAAAAATACCTGACTGGGTCAAGGAATACCTTGCTGCGGCACAGGAAAACAATATAATCATAGGCTATGAGGACGGAAGCTTCAGACCTGACAACAAAATGACAAGAAGCGAAGCAACAACAATGATAATGAAGGCATTCAAACTGGGAGAATCAGCTGGCAAAACCAAATTTGCGGATGATAACATATTGCCGTCCTGGGCTAAAGGTTTTATTAAAAAAGGATCCGAAGAGGGTATCATTAACGGTTACCAAAACAACCTATTTATGCCCCACAGGTCAATAACCAGAGCAGAATTGATTAAAATTGTTTCTAAAACTTTGAATGATTTACAAGCAAATTAGTTTTTCTTTTCAAACAATTAAAAGGGCTGGAAACCAGCCCTTTTTAATTTATTCTCCATCGCCTATTGATAAAAAAATTTTAGTGTTGAAGAAGACGCCTAAACTTCTCTTTTAACTTCCCTGGTTGTTATAATGTCCGCACCTGTGCCAAGTATATTCTCGCATACAACCTGATGAAATCCAACCGGTGCTTCTAAAACCACACCCTTTAGATACTGCATTACATCAAACATTTTCTCCTTGGGTATGGGCTTATTGCTGCGGACACTTACAAGAGGCAATACCCCTTTATCAACCTTTATCGTCGAAGTCAAGTTCCTTACCGGATTGGTCAGCTCATTGCGAGCATATTCCTCTCCCTTTGTACATAATGCATTTTTTACCGAAATAGAATCACCATATATAACTTCCATTTTGCATCCATTTGGGCAGACAATACAAGTCATTTCCTTTTTAAGCTTCATCTATTGACACCTCCAGCCCTTTAACGCCTTGAAGCTCTGAAGCCTTCATGCTTACTACCACCATCTCCGAAGGGCTCAATCTTCTATATTTTATAGATTTTATTATATTTCCGCTGCTTTTAAAAGACAGCTTTTTATTTTCCCACTGTCTGTCAACCCTCATTGAGAAGGTAACATCCCTGTTTCCCGATACGGTGTGGGGAATTACATATCTTACACCATTTCCGGCTTTTACAGGTATATGGCTTTTCTCCATGTATTCATCTCCATCAGATTCCAGATATGCCGCCACCGCTCTTGCAGCTTTTTCCCCTTCATTGGAAACATGGTCAACCAAATCATGCACCTGAAGCACATTACCGCAGGCAAAAATACCACTGATACCGGTCTGGAGATTTTCGTCTACAATTGCTCCCTGAGTAATATCATCCAATCGGATACCGGCACCTAGAGTCAGCTCATTTTCCGGAATAAGTCCTACTGAAAGAATCAATGTATCACACAGTATCTTTCTCGAAGTACCCTTCACAGGTTCCCCTTTCTCGTCAACCTTAGCAATTGTTACGCTTTTTAACCTCTTTCTTCCCTCTATATTGATGACAGTATGGCTTAGCAAAAGAGGTATGTCATAATCTTCAAGGCATTGGGTTATGTTCCTTGCAAGTCCGTTTGAATAAGGCATTTTTTCAACAACCGCAATAACCTCCGCTCCTTCTAATGTGAGCCTTCTTGCCATAATAAGGCCTATATCGCCTGAACCTAAAATAACCACCCTTTTGCCGATCATTATGTTCTTTAAGTTTACAAGGTTTTGAGCAACACCGGCGGTAAAAATCCCAGCAGGTCTTGTCCCCGGTATACCTAAAGCTCCTCTTGTCCTTTCTCTGCATCCCATGGCAAGAATCACTGCTTTTGCTTTATATGTGATAAGCCCCTTTGTGCTAAGTACGGTTATCTCCTTATCTTCATTCAATGCAATTACAGTATGGCTCGTCAGAACTTCAATACCTAATTTCTCTGCTTCATCTATAAACCTGTGTGCATACTCAGGGCCTGTTAAAACTTCACCGAACTTTATAACGCCAAATCCATCATGTATGCACTGGTTTAGAATTCCTCCTGCAAAGGGCTCCCTTTCCAGAACAACAATATCCTTAATTCCACACTTGAAAAGCTCTACTGCAGCCGCAAGCCCTGCAGGTCCGGCCCCAATGACAACAACACTTTTATTTATAACCATAAATATTAACCCTCTTTATCTACATTAAATACATTATTAATCTTACATTTTTTAAATTATTTGACTTCTCCTGTAAACAGTTCAGATTCTTTGCCTCTTAGAGTAATTTCTTCCAAAGGAACCCCGTATTCCTTTGATAATATCTCAACAATCCTTGTAAGGCAGTACCCTCCCTGACATCTTCCCATCATAGCCCTTGCCCTGTACTTTATCCCTGCAAGAGTCCTTACACCTAGAGGGTTCTCTATTGCATCCATAATCTCCCTTTTGGTTATTTGCTCGCATCGACAAACTATTTCTCCATATTCAGGACACTCTCTAACCAATTTATCCTTTTCCTCGGCACTTAATAGCCTGAACTCCTTAATTCCTTTTCTCTCACTGATAAACTCAGGCTTTGATTTGATGTCCTCCATGCTTCCGATTATATCCCGCACAGTCCTTGCAATAGGAACAGATGCAGTCAATCCGGGCGACTCAATGCCCACCAACTGAATGAGTCCTTTTACAACCTTTGATTCTTCTATAACAAAATCACCAAATCCTCCAATTTTTGGACCAACCAACTTTGATCTAATGCCTGAATAATTCCTGATTACATCTTTTATACTTATTGGAGGCAGCAATTCCTTTGCTTCTTTAAAAAGCTGCTTCATAACATCCTTAGTGACGGCATAGTCACATTTGGACTTTATATACTCGGCACTTGGCCCTATCAATATGTTACCTTCTATTGTAGGAGTAAGGTGAACCCCAAGTCCGCCTATACCAGGCCTGGGAACAGGATACACAGGCATGTTCAGATATTTGCCGGTTCGTTTATCGAGAATATAATACTGCCCTCTGCATGGATATATTTTGTAGCTGTTGTCCCCTGCCATGGAAGAAATCTTATCGGAGTACAATCCTGCAGCATTAATTAAATACCTGCAATAATAATGTTTTCCACCCGCACTGACTCGGAACCTGTTCTCAACCTTGGTTATACCTCTTACCTCAGTGTCAAAATAAAACTTTACCCCATTGGCACAAGCATTTTCTGCCAATGCCACGGTATAAATGAACGGATTGGTAATCGCAGTGTTGGAGGACAGCATCGCTCCGATTCCTCCCACATAAGGCTCCAATCTTTTGACTTCCTCTGCATCAATAAACGAAAGCCCCGGAACACCGTTCTTTTTACCTGCATCCATGAGTTTTTCAATACCTTTAATATCACTCTCATCAAATGCAACAACAAGCTTTCCTGTCTTCTTATATGGCACATCCAATTCTTTGCAAACATTTTCAAATCCCAGATTTCCTTCAACACAAAGCTTGGCCATAAGACTTCCTGTCTTGTTGTTAAAACCCGCATGAACCACAGCACTGTTCCTGCCGCTTGTGCCTGCCGCAACATCACTTTCCTTTTCTAGCACAGCTATATCAAGCTTGTATTTTGAGAGCTCCCTTGCAACGGCACAGCCTACAGCACCTGCTCCAACTATGATTATATCAAAACTATTTTGCATAAATACCCCACTTGTGCGTAAAAATCAAATTTATTTAAAAAAATTATAGCACGATCCGGATAAAAAGTGTAAATAAACTTACATTTACTAGATAAATCAGATATAAGGCAAATCCAAATTCTGATATGCTTTTTGAACATTGTATACAAAAAAATAAAAAGTTTTTTAAATAATAAATTAAATAATACAAATTACGCTCTAACTATTATATAATAGTTCAGGATAATCTTAAATTATAGAATGAAGGTGCAAAAAAATGCCAAAAAGAAATGATATCAACAAAATTCTCATTATAGGATCCGGACCTATAATAATAGGACAGGCCTGTGAATTTGATTATTCCGGTACTCAAGCGTGTAAGGCCCTTCGTAAATTGGGCTATAAAATAGTACTGGTAAACTCAAATCCTGCAACAATTATGACCGATCCAGCTATGGCTGATGCAACTTATATTGAGCCACTTAATGTGGAGAGACTGACACAGATAATAGAGACCGAACGTCCGGATGCACTGCTTCCTAATTTGGGCGGACAATCTGCACTTAATCTTTGTCTGGAGCTGCATAAAGCAGGAGTACTTGAAAAGTATGGTGTTAAGGTTATTGGAGTACAGGTAGATGCTATTGAAAGAGGCGAAGACAGAATAGCATTTAAAGAAACAATGAACAGGCTTGGTATAGAAATGCCAAGAAGCAAGCCTGCATTCAGTGTTGAAGAGGCTGAAAAAATCGCCCTTGAGCTTGGTTTCCCTGTTGTTATTCGTCCTGCCTACACCATGGGCGGAACAGGCGGAGGCCTGGTATACAATCTTGAAGAGCTGAGAGTTGTGGCTCAACGCGGAATAACCGCAAGCATCATAGGTCAAATACTTGTTGAAGAATCTGTGCTCGGCTGGGAAGAGTTAGAACTGGAAGTTGTACGTGATTCCAAAAATCAGATGATTACTGTGTGTTTTATTGAAAATATTGATGCCATCGGTGTGCACACAGGCGATTCATTCTGCTCTGCACCAATGCTGACAATCAGCCCGGAGCTTCAGAAGCGTTTACAGAAATACGCTTATGACATTGTAGAAGCAATTCAGGTTATCGGTGGTACCAATGTACAATTTGCTCACGATCCCAAAACAGGTCGTGTAGTAGTTATTGAGATAAATCCCCGTACTTCCCGTTCTTCAGCACTTGCTTCAAAAGCTACAGGTTTCCCCATCGCTTTGATTTCATCGATGCTTGCTGCCGGTCTTACATTAGATGAAATTCCCTACTGGCGTGACGGGTCACTTGACAAATATACTCCCTCCGGCGATTATGTGGTTATAAAGTTCGCACGTTGGGCTTTTGAGAAATTCAAAGATTCCCAAGACAAGTTAGGAACCCAGATGAGAGCCGTAGGGGAAGTAATGAGCATCGGTAAAAATTATAAGGAAGCATTCCAGAAAGCAATCCGTTCTCTTGAAACAGGACGTTATGGTCTTGGTTTTGCTAAAAACTTCAACAATTGTACATTGCAGGAGCTCATGGCAATGCTCACCGAGCCGTCAAGCGAACGCCAATTCATAATGTACGAAGCATTGCGTAAAGGGGCCGATATTGATGAACTGAGCCGTCTAACCCATATAAAACGCTGGTTTATAGAGCAGATGAAGGAATTGGTTATACTTGAGGAAGAAATACTAAAATATGCCGGAAACAAATTACCTGATGACCTGCTTGTAAAAGCTAAAAAAGACGGTTTCGCCGATCGCTATTTATCCAAGCTTCTCAATATACCTGAAGCAGAAATCAGAAAGCAACGTATTGATTTAGGTCTGGTAGAAGGTTGGGAGGCCGTTCCTGTCAGCGGTGTAGAAAATGCTGCATATTATTTCTCTACCTACAATGCGAAGGATAAAACAGAATCAAGTGATAGAAAGAAGGTAATGGTACTCGGCGGAGGTCCTAATCGTATCGGTCAGGGAATCGAGTTTGATTACTGTTGTGTACATGCAGCTTTTGCTTTGCGTGAAATGGGCTTTGAAACAATAATTGTAAACTGCAATCCCGAAACAGTTTCAACCGACTATGATACATCCGATAAGCTGTATTTTGAACCCCTTACTGTTGAAGATGTTCTCAGTATTTACAATAAAGAAAAACCTATTGGAATAATAATACAATTTGGTGGGCAGACTCCGTTAAATATCGCAGGAGAGCTTGAAAAAGCAGGAGCCAAAATTTTAGGAACCACACCTCAAACAATTGATCTTGCAGAAGATCGCGATATGTTCCGCAAAATGATGGATGAACTTGAAATCCCAATGCCTGAATCGGGTATGGCAAGCAATCTTGAAGAAGCACTGCAAGTAGCGAACAGAATCGGGTATCCTTTAATGGTGAGACCCTCATATGTTTTAGGCGGCCGCGGTATGGAAGTTGTTTATGATGAAGAAATGCTCAGACAATATGTCAAAGCCGCTGTCAATGTAACCCCTGAACGTCCTATTCTAATAGACAGGTTCCTGGAAAACGCCATTGAAGCAGAAGCCGATGCCATTTGCGATGGAATAGATGCTTTTGTTCCTGCCGTAATGGAGCATATTGAATTGGCTGGTATACATTCGGGAGACTCGGCATGTGTTATACCTCCTATAAACATACCTGAAAAACATTTGAAAACAATTCGCAATTATACTGCAAAGATTGCAAAACAACTTAAAGTAGTGGGACTTATGAATATTCAATATGCCATCGCAGATGATCGTGTTTATGTGTTGGAGGCTAATCCGCGTGCTTCAAGAACAGTTCCTTTAGTTTCAAAGATATGCGATATATCAATGGCACATATTGCAACTGAAGTTGTAATGTCCAGTGTAACCGGAAATAAATCGATCATAAGCCAACTGAAAAATAAAGATATCAAGCATTTTGGAGTAAAAGAAGCAGTTTTCCCATTTAGCATGTTCCAGGAAGTAGACCCTGTATTAGGGCCTGAAATGCGTTCTACAGGAGAAGTTTTAGGTATTGCCAATTCATTCGGGCTTGCTTTCTTCAAAGCACAAGAAGCTACTCAGACATCGCTTCCTACTTCCGGTACGGTGTTTATAAGTGTAGCAGACAGGGATAAACCCGCTATGCTTGAGGTAGCTAAGATGTTCGTAGAACTTGACTTCAAAATAAAAGCTACCGAAGGAACCCATAAATATCTTACTCAAAACGGAATTAAATCGGAACTGATTAAGAAATTGCATGAAGGTCGTCCAAATATCACCGATGCAATAAAGAACAATGAAATTCAGCTCGTTGTAAACACTCCAATAGGCAAACAAAGCCAGCATGACGATTCTTACATCAGAAAGGCTGCTATTAAATATAAAATACCGTATATCACAACACTTACTGCAGCCTTAGCAAGTGCAAAAGGCATTAAGGCATACAAGGAAACTCATCTTATTGAAGATAAGGTAAAGTCCTTGCAGAATTATCATGCCGATATTTTATAGCATAAACTTTATTGTTTTTTCTGTAGAACGTTCTACAAAAGATATGATTTCAATTAACATGGGAGAGTGTATTTATAATGGGAGGACTATTTGGTGTAGTATCAAAAAACAGTTGCGTTATGGATTTGTATTTCGGTACCGACTACCATTCGCATTTAGGCACAAGCCGAGGAGGAATGGCAGTTTGGAACGGGACTAGCTTTTCTCGATCCATACACAATATACAAAATATACAGTTTAGGGCAAAGTTTGAAAATGATTTGGCAGGAATGGAAGGAAATATGGGAATAGGGTGCATTAGCGATACAGAGCCACAGCCCCTGACGGTATTTTCCCATCTCGGTCACTATGCAATAACCACTGTAGGACGAATAAACAATATTCAGGATCTTGTAAATAAATTTTTAGAGAAACAAAACACTCATTTTCTCGAAATGAGCAGAGGAGTTATCAACCCTACTGAAGTTGTATCAAATTTAATTGATGAAGCTTCTTCATTCAAGGAAGGTATTATTAATGCACAGCAAGCAATAGACGGCTCTTGTACACTGCTGATACTGACTTCGGAAGGAATTTATGCCGCTAGAGATCGTTACGGCAGAACTCCTTTAGTAGTAGGTAAAAAGGAAGGTTCTTACTGCGTTTCATTTGAATCGTGTGCTTTTCCAAATTTAGGATACGAAAGCATATATGAGCTTGGGCCCGGAGAGATAATTCTATTGACGCCTGACGGCATACAAAAAATTTCACCGCCGGGTGACAAAATGAAAATATGTGCTTTCCTATGGGTTTATTTCGGTTACCCATCTTCATCCTATGAAGGAATGAATGTTGAGATAATGCGATACCGCAACGGTGCTGCCTTAGCCCGCCGCGACGATGTAAGCGTTGATTTGGTTGCAGGTGTACCCGATTCGGGCACAGCACATGCCATAGGCTATTCCAATGAAGCCAGAATTCCATTCGGCAGGCCTTTTATCAAGTATACACCTACCTGGTCCAGAAGTTTTATGCCTCAGGACCAAAATATAAGAAATCTTGTTGCAAGGATGAAGCTCACCCCAATAACAGAACTGGTGGGTGGAAAACGACTTCTGTTCTGTGATGATTCAATTGTCCGCGGCACCCAAATGAGGGAAACGGCTGAATTGCTTTTCAATTGCAATGCCAAGGAGGTTCATGTACGTCCTGCTTGTCCTCCCCTTGTTTATGGCTGTAAATACCTGAACTTTTCAAGGTCCACTTCAGACATGGATCTGGTAGCCAGAAGAGCCATAAAGGATCTAGAAGGCAAAGAGCCCGATTCAATAGATGAGTATTGTGATCCCAATACAGAAAAATACGGGTGTATGGTTGAATGGATCAGAAAGCATCTCAAATTTACATCATTGAAGTACCAAGCGTTGAATGACATGCTTGATGCCATAGGCTTACCCCATGGCAAAGTATGTACTTACTGCTGGAATGGTAAAGAGTAACAGCAAAATATAAAATTTTAGGAACATTACCTTAAAACGGAATGTTCCTTTTATTTTGCTTATCTTTTTATTTTTGCTATCTTTTTATTTTTTTCGAAGTGGTCTTATCAAACTCCTTATTTCTAACAACCACCCGAGCAATCTGCTTATAAACCGGAAGTTCTCGTATTGCAGCTCTGATGTCCTTTAAAACTTGTTGAGGAGTCCTCTCTTCACTTAGGAAAACCTCAGCCATAAGCGATTTCTCATCACCTTTTTCATCGGAAATCCCTTTTACAACAACCTCAGAAATATAATCGATGCCTTGAATATACCCTTCTATCTCTTCAGGATAAACATTTTTGCCATTATTCAAAACAATTAAATTCTTTTTTCTTCCTGTTATCACAAGCTGCTGTTTGTCATTAATATAGCCGTAATCACCGGTATAAAACCAACCATCTTTAAGCACTTCTGCTGTTTTTTCCGGTTGCTTGTAATAACCAAGCATTACAATATCACCCTTGATGCATATTTCTCCTATCCCCTCATCATTAGGGCTGTCAATCTTCCAGTCAATACATGGAAGCTTTATACCTGCAGTATTAAAATCGTTAAAATCGTCATGATTAGCAGACACCAGAGGCGAACACTCTGTAATCCCATAGCCGTTAATCAGGCTAATTCCTATATCATCAAAGAATTTTCCTATTTCGGGACGAATTGGTGCACCACCGCATACTATTTTTCTGAGCCTTCCGCCAAAAGCCTTGTGAATGGATTTAAAAAATATTTTTCTTAAATCAATTCCAATTTTTCTTAATGCATTGCTTACAGCAACTAATCTATTGAAAGCACGTTCCTTTCCGGATTCCTTTATATTTTTTATAATCTTGGAATAAAACATCTCCGCAAAGGCAGGTACAAGGTATATATATGACGGATTAAACAGCTGAAGATTCTTTAAAACAGCATTTAAGCTGTCGTTTATACAAATGGTGGAGTGCTTATGAAGAGAAACCAAAAGTCCGCTTACTGCCTCATATGTATGATGATAAGGCAAAACAGAAAGGCATGTGTCATAGACAGTGGATACCTGCAATCCATAATAAACACTTGATACCAGATTGTGTTCCGACAGCATTACTCCCTTGGCAATACCTGTTGTACCCGATGTATAAACAAGCAACTTAAGTGAATTGGGATCACTTTCAAGTTCCTGGTACTTCTTGGGATCGCATTGCTTTCCGTATTCAATAAGTTTTTTAAAGGATAGGAAGATGCCGCTATCTTCAGTACGGTCGAATCCAATATAAAGCTTTACATTGGGAAGCTTGTCCATATTGTTCATAAATATCTCTTCATGAGTTTGTGAATAGAATACAATGCTGCATTCACTATCATTTAACACATGAATAATGTCGTTTGGAGGAAGTTCTTTATCAACAGGAACAAATACCCCTTTGCTCTTTAGTACCGTAAGATAAGTTAAAATCCATTCATAGCTGTTTTTACCAATACATCCTATATGCTTGTCCCCATATCCCATTTCAGTTAATGCAGCACCAAGCCATATGGTCTGCTGTTGAAATTGGGAATAGGTCACCTCGACAATTTCATTGCTATTTTCCTTGTACTTTATAGCTATTTTATCTCCCGCTTCCCTTACGGCTATGTCCAGCATCTCCTTGAAGTTATTAAATTTTGTAACTTTGTAATAGGAAAAACTCTTTTTTTTCATAAACATACCTTCTCTTTTCTATTAGGTGTCATAAACATGATTTGTAAAAAAATTTACTGGTAAATAAGCAATTATAGAACCAAACTCACAAGGCCTATAATAAAACCGATAACAGCACCTAGATTTATCACGGAATTCAATTCATTTTTCATAACAGATAATACCAGCTTCTCAATATCTTTCGTTTCCATATCCTGGACTTTATTTCTTACTATTCCCGAAACGTCAATCTGCTTGATAATAACATCTGACAGGCTCTCAATGCAATCAGTATAAATGCGGCCTGCAAATTCCTTAATTTGTTCTTCATTAATTGAAACTTTATCAAATATAGAATTTACTGTTTGGTTTTCCAAATTTTCTATTTCCCGCCTAATAACAGGCTGAATAGTTTCCATACCATGATTTTTAATATATTCCTTAACCTTTTCGCCAATTGGTTGCGTCAGAGAAGCTATTAGATTATCATTTATCATCATAGCAAACATGGTACCCTGTAATTTGCCTTTTATTGCTGCACCAGCTTCACTTGTGATAATAGCACCCAAATCAATATTGGAAATTCCCGCTGCCAACCTTTCACTTAGCATTTTTTCCAACTGCATCTTAATGTTCTCGTAATCCTTTTCATTGATATGGCTATTTAAGGCATCTTTTATTGTCATGGATACATCTGTCTTTTTCTTTATATAATCCATTATACCATTTACAATGGATTTCTTCATCTTTTCAGATAATAAAACATTCTCCAAATCTTTTTGTGTAATCAATACATTGCCTATGGTTGTCCCAAGTGCTTGTGCCAACTCATTTTTCCTTCTTGGTATAACCCCTGGTGTAAAAGGCAAAGTAATTTTTCCGATCTTAACGGGATTTAACGGTCTAAAAAGCATCTTAACGGCAATATAGTTTGTACAATAACCAATAACAGCACCTATAACAGGTCCCGACAAAATCTGAACTACATTCATTGCTAACATTCTTTCCTTTCTTAAACTAAATACCATTAATCTTCTATTTTTATCTCCTACTAAATGTAAGATTAATAATGTATTTAAAATATTTTACAACATAAATCAACAATAAAGCCCACGATTAATTACAATTTATGCAATCAACCGCAGGCTTATTCACATATTCATAAAACACTTATTTCTTTACCAGTTTAACCTCGGAGACATGCATAGTTAAACGTATTTCATCTCTGTATTCCGGTTTAACCATATAATAAACATAACTTTCAATTACAGAAGATTGATGCGTAGCACGCCCTTCAATTTTAAAGTTTTCAAACCCCATAGGAACATATTTTTCATAAATATCTTGCGGTTTTATATGTGTCCTATGCTTTATGGTATCATAAAAATGAGGTGTTATACAGTCACATGAAAACTCCTCAAACTGAAACGGTTTTCTAGAGCCTCTTTTAACATACTCAGCAATAGCCATCTGATATCTGCCGATATGTTCATAATGTTGCTTTCTGCGTTTGCAATTCGGAACGCAGCATGGATTAATAAGCAACTCACAGCGTTCCTTATAAGGGACTTTCTCAAGTTTATCAAAGCAATTGTTCCAATTATAATCAAGTACAACCAGACTATAATCCTTCTCAAGCTCCTCTTTCAAGCCCTCAATATCTTCGATCTGCTTGCAAGTTGAGCTTATTATCTTATATTTGGGATAATTTTTTCTTATATACTCCTCCAAAACAGGCGAAACAACAATCACCTCATTAAGACCGTTATGCCCCAATCTCAAGCACATATTGCAAAAGCTATCATCTAAATGCTCTTCCTTAATATGTGGATTGCTGAAAGTATAACGGCATGGAATACCGCGAATATTATATTGATTGAGAATTTCAACGATAAATCTTCTCTCACTGGTTACTCCTCCATATGTACGTCCACCATTCCACATTGAAGTCGGAAATGTGCCGTAAACTGAAGCAATCTTGATATCAGGCCAAAAGCATTCAGGCCTGGTTTTGAGCAATTCATAAAGAAGAATGTTTATATTAAAATTTTCGACAATATCCGGCAAATGGAAGTTTATACTCATTTCGACCACCTCATTATAATATAAAAAACCTTTATTTCTATAGCACCACCCATACTATTTATGATATCATTATTATATAAAAAGTTCAATATAAGGTATCTTTGCTGCTAATACAAGCCATTGTTTTTTGTATATTCATAGAAACTATCCTACACGACGGTATTGTCTCAAGTATTCATATTTCGACACTTACTGACAATAGACTCCTTGAAATCTACTAATACACAAGTTGAATACGTTATTAATATTACATTTAGCAGATTAAAATAACGAACGCATTACATTAAATTTGCGATAGATAAATACAAAAGATTATGAACTTAAAATAATTTTTTCTTCGAATTCTATATTTGGAAGATATGTGTTATTTAATTTTTATTTTCAAAAGCTTATATAGAAAAACTGTCTTGAGAAACACATTAAATTCCAAGACATAATAAATATATAATCTAAGGGGGATTATTGTTATGAAAAAAAGAATTCGCTTCACAAGTGTTGTAACGTTACTGACATTTTTGCTGGCATTATCGTTACCTCAAAATCTGTATGCGGCTTCAAATGTTACCCTTGACTGGGACACCAACTATCAGATTATTGATGGATTCGGTGTATCCGAAGCCTTCCATCAATCAAACAATATTGCCAAATTAGGACCTACCAAGCAAAAAGAAATCTATGATTTACTTTTTTCAACAACTAAAGGAGCCGGTTTTTCCATCTTCCGCTCAATACTTGGTGATGGCGGTACATGGGGAAACGAAAATGACGGGCCTAATAAAACAATGCAGCCATCTGAAACAACATGGGACTGGGACGAAGCAAACGATGACCAGATTCCAATGATCAGGACCATTCAGGCAGATTATGGAATTGACAAAATTCTATACACCGTATGGAGCCCGCCGGCCTGGATGAAAACAAACAACTCTGTAATAGGTGGAAACCTTAGAACCGATAAATATCAAGCTTATGCTACATATTTGGCAGAACACATAAAAAATTACAAATCAAAATTCGGAATTGAAATTACCCATATCGGAATTCAAAATGAGCCTGACATGAATGTCTCCTATTCATCATGTTTATGGACTCCGACTCAATTTAAAACATTTATGAGGGATTACCTGGTACCTACTTTTGATAAAGAAGGTATAACTGCAAAAGTAGTTATGGCCGAAGACAGTAAATTTTCCGAACATTATGCCATTGAATGTCTCAACGATCCAATCGCAGTAACTAGAACCGATATAGTGGGTGCACACAATTACGGTTCTACTTATACAACATTGCCCAATACAAAGGCAAAGGGTAAAGGAATTTGGATGACAGAAATATCCGATTTAAACGGTAATGATCTTACAATTAATGATGGCTTAAGATGGGCAAAGGAAGTTCATGATTTTATGACAATACCTCAGGGAAATGCCTGGTTCTATTGGTGGGGTGCATGCTTTAAAACACACAACGGCGAAGCCCTGATTCAAATGGATTTAAATTCAAAAACATATAATGTAGGTAAAAGGCTTTATACAATCGGTCAGTACTCAAGATTTATAAGACCGGGATGGCAAAGATTCTCAGCTACAGCAAATCCAACATCAGGAGTATATGTGACGGCATACAAAGATCCTGCTACAGGAGAGTTTGCCGTAGTTGCCATCAACAACGGTTCATCCAATCAATCCGTTACATTTAACTTAAAAGGCTTCTCTGCTCCATCAGTTAAACAATATACAACTTCAGCAACTCAGAATTTAGCTGAAGGTTCAAGCATTGCAATAAGCGATTCAAGTTTTACAGGTAATTTGCCTGCAAGGTCTGTAACTACATTTGTCGGAGCAAAGCCAACCAAAAAAGTCAGCGGATATGTTTCAAGTTCTTCATCCTTCCTTAAATCAGGCTTCAAAGTAGAAGCTGAAGGAGTATCTACATTAACTGATGATGAAGGATATTTTGAACTGACAAATTTACCTGAAAACACTACTGAAACGACTGTAAAAATAAGTAAAGAAAGTCACCTCACAAGAGAAATAGAAGGTGTAAAGGTATCGGGAACATTAGGAAGTGCTTCAAGCCCGGTAAAAATATGGGCCGGAGATATTAACCAGGATGATGCTATAAATATGTCTGATGTCCTGCAAATAGCTAAACATTTCAATAGCACATCAGGCAGCTCCAAATATAATGCACAAGCTGACCTAAACAGTGACGGTGCAGTAAACATGACTGATGTATTGATTGTTGCAATACATTTCAATGCGACTACTTCGAGTTATCCCGCCCTGTAATATTATTGAATATAAAAAATCAGGAGTCAGAATATTTCGTATTATATTCTGACTCCTGATTTTTTGTGCCACAGTATGTATATATTATATTTATTAATTAAAATAAGCACTTCTTTTATACAAAAGCCTCTTAGTTACTTTCCAAATATATCAACATTACGAGTTAATTCAATGTATTTCTTATACGATGTATCAAGCAATATCTTATCCTGACTATATGTTACAATTTGCAATGCATGTTCAATATAAAAGAAACCGCCATCAGTAAATTTCTCCTTTTCTGAAATATTAAACTTATCACTATCCGTTGTCATAATAAACCAAATTATTTTATTACAAACCGGCTTTTTACGGGTTATTGAATAAAATTCATAACTTGTTTTACCGGCTATTGTAATAATCTCTGCAGTAACTCCGCCTTCCTCCATAACCCTTTTTAGTGCTACCTCGGCAGGCACTTCATTGTTTCGGATTGCACCTTTTGGAAATCCCCATTCCTCTTTTTCATTTTTAAGCAAGAACACTTTTTCCCCAAAAAATACTACTCCGCCAGCACAATTTCTCTCAAGCATAATGCCCTCCATAATATAGCTTAATGCCTTAAATTTAATTTATTCTCGCTATTGTTATTAAATGGAAAATAGCTTAAAAGTAGACAAGGCATCCCGCAAACTATTTTACGAAACGCCTCTAATATATATGATAACACAAATTTTAATGGATGTCATCCATAAACCAAATTTCCCATATCTTCAAACAATTTAAATAAAGCAGCAATAATGATATAATTATGATATAAACAAATAATACCTTAATATGGGCATATTGCCAAAGTACAATTCAATTTTCTAAAGGGGGATAAGCAATGGTAAAAAGAAAATTAAGTGTTTTTATGGCATGTACACTAATAACAAGTACCCTGTCAATTCCATATGTAACGTCAAATGCTGCAAATCTCAATATTAATGTCAGCATTGACACAACCAAGGACAAAACACCCATAAGCCAGCTTATATATGGAGGAAACTGGGATTTCAATGATGCATCACTAACATCCAAAAGGCTTGGCGGAAACAGAATGACAGGCTACAATTGGGAAAACAATTTCTCAAATGCCGGAAGCGACTGGCAGCATTCAAGCGATACATATTTATTGAGTAACGGAAATGTACCCAAAGATCAGTGGTCTGAGCCTGCTTCAGTTATAACTACATTTCACGAACAGAACCAAAGCCAAGGCATTCCATACTCATTAGTCACCCTGCAAGCTGCAGGATATGTTTCAGCCGATTCCAAAGGTACTGTTTCTGAAGCTGAGACAGCACCGTCAGCTCGCTGGAAGGAAGTTAAGTTTAATAAAGATTCTGCCCTCTCCCTCACTCCGGACACTACGGACGACTATGTATATATGGATGAACTGGTTAATTTCCTTACCAATAAATACGGAAGTGCATCAACACCCACCGGTATCAAAGCTTATGCAATAGATAACGAGCCTGCTTTATGGCCTCACACACATGTAAGAATCCATCCGGATCAACCGACATGTTCGGAAATTCTTAATAAAAACATAGAGCTTTCAAAGGCTGTTAAAAAAATAGATCCCGCTGCTGAAATTTTTGGAGCCGTGCTTTATGGCTTTGCGGCATATACCAGTTTTCAAAGTGCACCTGATTGGGATAGTGTTAAAAGCAGCTACAACTGGTTTCTCGACTATTATCTCGACAACATGAAAAAAGCCTCGGACATAGAAGGAAAAAGGCTTCTCGATGTTCTTGATCTTCATTGGTATCCTGAAGCTCAGGGCGGTGGATTGAGAATTACAACCAATGACACAACAAATATAGAATGCAATAAGGCTCGTCTTCAGGCACCACGTACCTTATGGGACAGTACATACAAAGAAGACAGCTGGATTGGTCAATGGTTCAGCCAATTCCTCCCTCTTCTTCCTACTATTAAAAACTCCATCGACACATATTATCCGGGTACCAAGCTTGCTTTCACTGAATACTCCTATGGTGCCGACAATCATATAACCGGAGGAATTGCTCAAGCAGATGTATTGGGTATCTTCGGTAAATATGGCGTGTATGCTGCAAATATCTGGGGCGGAGGCCCATATACCGCTTCCGGTTTCAATCTGTATACCAACTATGACGGAAAAGGCTCCAAATATGGAGATACAAGCGTTAAGTGCGACACATCCGATGTTGCAAACAGCTCAGTATACGCATCCATTGTAGAAAACAATGACAACAAGCTGCATATTATTGTGATGAACAAAAGCTATGACAGTGCTGCAAACTTTAGCTTTACGATAAACAGCAAATCAAGCTACAAAACAGGCAGCGTCTGGGGGTTTGATTCAAACAGTTCAACTATTACGCAGCGTCAGGGTATAACTTCGATATCTGGTAACAAGTTTACATATACCCTACCTGCCCTGTCGGCTTACCACATTGTCCTTGAAGGAACACCCGTTGCACCGACCATATCCTTATCGGGCTACATAAACCCATCGGTCAACTCTGCCAATGCTTCCGTAAAAGCAGGCTTCAAGGTTGAAATACCGGGCACAACATTTGGAACAGTTACAGACAGCAATGGTTATTTTAGAATCGATAATGTTCCTTCAAAAACATCTACATATAATGTACAAATATCAAAGGCAGGCTATCTGTCTAGAACTATATCCAATGTCCTGGGAAATACAGACAGCCAGCTTAGTTCAAAGGATGCTCCATTAGAAATATGGGCAGGTGATATTCCTATAAACGGAAAGGCAGACGGTGCAATAAATATGAGCGATATAGTGGAGCTTGCCAAATGCTTCAATTCCACTAAAGGCTCTCTAGACTTCAATTCCTACTGTGACTTTAACTTAGATGATGCCATAAACATGTCGGATGTTGTAATTATAGCAAAGCATTTTAACGCTACATCAGAAAGCTATAATCAGTAAACAAATTATTAATTGCAAAAAGTCAGTCCTTTTAGAAGACAATCTCTTCTTTGAGGGCTGACTTTTTTACTGCACTTGCACGTATAATTTTATATATTTCACTTATGTTTGTATTTAAATGTTTTGTTTGTATTTATAGTTTCATTTATGTTTCATTGAAAGGCCCTTTTTCTTCCTAAATAAATCAGACTTATTGCAATAAATATTATTGCTATTGAGAACAAAGCCCATTTTTCCTCTGCAAAATAACCTCTTTGCAAGCTGAACAAATAAAAATCCTTCGTGTACTTTCCCTTAGATAAAAACTCAAATCCATAATAGCCAAAGGGTGTAAGATATGAAAGTGCAATATTTCTGGTAAAACTGCCTATTATATAGCCTAAAGCTCCCAATATCAACGCAGAAATGAACACTCCTGCAATCACAGATAATTCATCAAATGTACTTCCTTGTACAATAGCAATCCATACAAAAGCAACAATTGCTATAATAAGTATTATAACTGAATAAATAAGTCTTATAACTGATGGAATAACAGGAGATACGGCCTTCGAATAAACGGTTTCCTTAATACCCGAGCCCTCTTCAATGAATACAAGTCCCGGGATAAGTATTATTCCCAGAAGCGAAACGAAGAGTTCTCCAATTTTGGCCATCACATTAAAATCCACCATTTTTAAGCTAAAAAATATTTGTATTGCACATATGGCTAAAATGCAGATTATAATATTAATTTTAGGCAATAATTTGATATTATACCAAAGCATACCTCTATTTAATCCTTTCACCGATTCGCCTCCTCTTTATCTCCCAAAGCCATACAGTGATGAGAATAAAAGCTATTGACATCAATGCTATAAAAATTCTGTTTATATAAAATGCCTGTGGGTTTGAAAGAGGCTCCATGGCATTATGTCTTATAAATACCTTGTACAGGCTGTAATCACCTTTCAAAGGTGCAATAGATGTTACAAAAACCAAAAACTGCATAGCAATTGCCGGAATAGGGTTATCTATAAGAATGGAAACCAACATGGCAAGAGCTACAATAAGCATAACGGTTGGAAAAAGCCATATGGCAAACGTGGAAAAGTAAGTAAATACATGTACATCAAATCCGTCCATCTTCATTTTAACCGCAAAAAATGTAGGTATTGATGCTACTGCCAATATACTGGCAAATATGGGTATACAAGTTCCGGCAAACTTTGATAACACATATGTTATGCCCCCTACCGGTCTACTGCAAACCAGCTCCAAAATATTACTGCGTCTATCTCTATAAAATATAAATGCAGCTAGAAAAACTGTGAGCATGGCAAGAACTATACCGTAATAATCCGCAAACATTTGTGCAACCAGCGGTGTAAATCCCAGTTCAACTATTCGTTTTTCTTCTGCAGCAATTTCCTCTGCAGACTTTGGAATTTGCATCCACCCATCACGGCGTTCTTTAGTAAATATAGTATGTCCCCCAAGAGCATCATCAAGCTCGCCTATAACCTTTTCAAATTCCTCCATTGTAAGAACCATATCGGATCTTTGATCTATCTTTTTGCCACTGGGAGATATTTTGAGCATTGCTTCTTTTATTAGCTCTGCCTGCTGGTCGGATAGAACCTCTTCTTTGTTTATAAAGCCTCTTTCAATCATTATTCTTCCGGTATTAAGAGTTCTGTCCAACAGTTCATATACACCTTTTTGAGTTTCCAACTCTTTATCTACAGGAACTGATTCCAATGTGGGCATTTGCTTCATTTGCTCCGGCACCTTGAAAGAGTCGGGATGCTTTGACCAGCTTTCAAAATCTCCCATTTGACTAAACACAAATAGTGCCGTTAGAATAACAAATATGTAAAATGTAATGCTTTTAAGGTGATGCTTTATTTCATAGCTGCAAAGTTTCATAAACATTCTCAGCCCACCCCCTTAATTATTTTCATATAGCCATCTTCAATTGAGGGCGATATATTTTCTGCTGTTTCAAAGGGCTTGGTATCCGACAAAATACGTACCCTTACACTATCGCTTTCCCTCACAGAAGAAAGAAGTATAAACCTTTCCTGTAAATATTGAAGCTTATCTATTCCTACCAATCCACCCCAAATAAATCCCCGGGCCTCATTCAATAACTTACTCACACTTCCCGAGTATGCAATTTTCCCGTTATCGAGTATGGCTATTTGCTCACATGTTGATTCTATATCCTCTACAATATGAGTGGACAATATAACAATACGTTCCGAAGCCAGGCTTCCAAGCATATTCCTAAAACGTATACGCTCCTCGGGATCTAGCCCTGCAGTAGGCTCATCCACAATGAGAACCTTCGGGTCTGCAAGTAATGCCTGGGCTATCCCCAAACGCCTTTTCATTCCTCCCGATAATGTCTTCACCTTAACTTTTATGAGTCTATTCAAATTTACCTTTTCCAAAAGCTCATCAATAACTTTTTTCCGCTGCTTCCCATCGTTCATTCTGGATAAAACAGCGAGATAATCCAAAGCCTCATAAACTGTAAAAGACGGATATACAGAAAACTCCTGGGGCAGATACCCTGTTATTTCTCTTATGCTTTTCTTATTGCCGATAGGTATGCCGTTTACTTCCACCGAGCCTGAATCAGGCGGAATAAGGGTTGTCAGAATCCTCATCAGGGTGGTTTTGCCTGCACCGTTAGGTCCTAAAAGCCCAAACATACCATTATTGATATTAAGGCTTACACAATCAAGTGCCACCTTATTGCCATAATTCTTGCATAGATTATTTATAACTATACCCATTATCCTTCACTCCCATCTCTCTGTCTTTAGCTTCAAAATCACTATTCTCGAGCCATATGGAAACAATTACTAACACAATAGAGGCAAGCATCAAAAATTCCAATTCAATTGAGAAAAATACAGTACATATAATCAGAGCCAGGACTGTTGAAAGCAATATGCTGCAAGTCCTAATTTTCTTATATAAATGCTTTTTCTGTTTTTCTTGAATCATTTCTAGCATATCACGTTCATGCTGCAGTACATTTATTTTCATATTTACACCCTTTAGAAACTCCTGCTCATTCATATTCAAATCCTCCTTTAACCAATTGGGCATGAAGCTTTTTTCTGGCCCTGTAGTTTAATACTCTGGCATGAACTTCACTTATCCCAAGAACCTTTGCAGCCTCCCTAATCGTCATATCTTCGAATTCAACCATCTGAATTATTGCTCTGTAGTTTGGTTTAAGCTTTCCGATCTCCTGCTCTAAAACTATCCTGGTATCAATGTCTTCTAATAAACCTTCAGTTATAGCCTCATTCTCAACTCTAGTGCTCTGAAGCTCCCTGTTTTTGCGTAAATAGTCTACACATTTATTGTGTATGATAGAAAACAGCCAAGTTTTAAAGGACATATCAGGTTTATATTTATCCCTGTAAACAAATACGGCAGCAAATGCTTCCTGTGCTATATCCTCGCATATCTCCCGGTCCTTTATATATCTCATGGCAAAGTTTATTGAGTTTTGACGATATTTCAGCACAATTTCCTCAAATGACTCGATATCATTGAAAAAACAATTCTCGATATGCTCCTTCCCTGACTTCATCATACACCTCCTCTTGAACTTTGTTTTCATTATTTATTCGGATTAAATGGGTAAAAGGTTACACAATAAAAAAATTTTTTATGATAAAGGTTGAAAAACCTTTTTTAAAAAAGGAATTATGATTCCACTGCATAAACTCTTTTTTTACAATAGATGTACCTTGACAACTTCACGCAATAACCATTATTAGGAAAATATCAAGGGTGTTTTGCTAATATTTACTAATTTGGGGTCAGAAATTACCTTT
>Ga0208825_1000209_pt1 | contig 58800 bp, 97 predicted proteins | sample AD_UKC113_MetaG_FD_184450 | JGI IMG/M metagenome (GOLD analysis project Ga0208825, IMG submission 184450) | Active sludge microbial communities of municipal wastewater-treating anaerobic digesters from Hong Kong - AD_UKC113_MetaG (SPAdes)... | ecosystem: Engineered > Bioreactor > Anaerobic >... | reverse complement strand
CCCATCCAGCCCTTCTTGAGCTGGTCCTTCGTGAGGTGCTGGTGGTTGCCCTCAAGCAGGCGGCGACCATACTTGTACCACAGGCCAAGCGCGTCGGCCACGAGGTCATCCGTTGCCCAAGCATCGTCGTCATGCTCGACAAGGGCAGGCCAGATGCCGCCGCACTGGAAGATGAAGTCGCTTTTCAGCAGGGCCTGCTCGACACCAGCGCGGCTCTGCCACAGCTCAAGCTGGTGTGCCTGGTTTCGGCCGTGCAGGGTCTCAACTGCCTGCAGCTCCTCGGCTGAAAGGGCCTGCGTGTTAAGGTGCAGGCGCGTCATCATCTGCAGCTCGTCGCCTAGGCGAAAGGCCGCCTCAGCTACCTTGACAGCGCTGTAGTTGCCACCAGGAAACGTCACCTGCAGCACGCTGTAGCGCACGTGCTCGAGGTCCCCCTGACCGATGCGGCGAAGAACACGCATCACGGCCTCTCCTTCGCGTCCTTCAGCGTCCATGTCGTTGTCCCGTCATCTTCCTCGCTCTTCACGAGGTTGTAGTCTTCATCGAAGGTGTCAGATCGAAAGATCTTGGTGTTCTGCTGAAAGGCGTCCTTCTGCTTGTTGTACCAGGTGATCTTCATCTGGACAACCGGGTTACCCCATCGCTTCTGGTCTACCGCGGACTGCAGCTCGGACATCTCAATGTCGTCGATGCGGCCCTCGTGCTTGAAGTAGAACGGCTTGCCGTTGTCAAGCATCGGGGACTGGGAGTGCATGTCCATCAGCACGGTCTCGCCGGCCTTCAGCCGCTGCTTGATGAGCGAGGCGAGCAGGGGAGTTCCCGCTGGGTCATGAAGTTCGGTAAGAAGCATGGGGTATTTACGGGGCCCCAGGCAAAAAGAAGGGGCCCGAAGGCCCCTGTCAAGGAGAAACGCCCGTGCAACTCAGGCGATCGCGAAGATCCTGTTTAGCCAGAGGGTGGCCTTGCGGAGATACGGGCGCTTCTCGCGTGTCACGCCCTCCTCCCAGCCGCAGACGTTGCCGGCGGCGTCTACCCAGACGCCCTTGGTATCCTGTACCTCGACGACGGTCTCGATTTGGTCCTTGCCGCGCCAGTCCTTGGTAGTGCGACGCCCAAGGTAGGTTCCGAGGCGGGTGTGAATGGAGCTGCCGCGGCCGCCGGTGACGACGATGATCTTAGAGCCAGGTTGAATGACCTGGCCGATCTTGTTGATGAATGGGATGGTTTCGTAGGGGTTCACTTGTTGTCCTTGAAGCGAAGCGTGACGTGCCACGAACCGCCCTGCTTCTTCAAGGAACCGTGTTCGAGAACGTCAGCTGAGATGGTGTGGTAGGTGTGGCCAACGCCGAAGACGTTGAAGATGGTCAGCGCGAAGAACTGTCCGTTGTCCAGCTCGCGAATGGCCTTCAGGGCGCCGCTGTGGATGCCGTCTGGAGCAGAGTAGTCACACGTGACCATCTGCTCCTTGTCCAGCAGGACGTTGATGAGGTCGTAGAGGATAGGGTTCATGTTCCCTCCTGTGGGCAAAGAACGAGCCGCCACAGACCAGCCGAGATGGGCTGAAGGTCGCAGTCGTCATCGATCTCGGAAAGGTAGAACGACTTGTAGTCGTTCTCCGTCATGCCGAAGTCCTTTGTCGTTAGGCCGGTGAAGACCCCGAACCGCACGCCAGGCTGGCCCTTGACCATTCGCGCCTCAATGCTGTTCAGGCGTCCGAGGCGGTTGGCATGCTGGTGGCGCCATACGACGACAGCATCACCCAGGTCAAGTCGCTGCTTGGCAAGAACGATGCCAATCGGCAACATGATTGAGCTGCTGTCGTCCACGTCTTCCTCCTTGGCGGCGCGCTGACGAAGCAGATCGAGGATCTGCTTCGGCGTCATCACGCGCTCTTGCCTTCCTTGAAGCGCTTGCCGACCGACGGCCAGTACATGATGTCGGTGCCGGCGATCACCTTGCGGTTCGTGCTCGTCGACTGGATGAAGAGGTCCCACTCACCGAGGTCGGCGGGCGACATCTTCGTGCTGTGGTGCGGCAGGCCCAGCGCAGAGCGGATCTCGTTGGCGTCCTTCGACGCGAACACCTCGCCCGTCTTCTGGTTGCGAACGGCCATCAGCTTGTAGTCCTGCACCTTCAGCTCACCCTTGGTCAGCTGGTAGAAGGCGGCACCCTTCAGCATGTTGCTGCCGACGCGGTCCTCGACGAAGTCGCGGATGGCCTTCTCGTGCTCAGCCTGGCTGACCGGCAAGAAGGTGATCTCGCCGCGCACGTCGTCCAGGGCCTGGCGCACGTCTTTGACCGAGACGCTGGACAGATCAGCGAAGAAGCGCTTGGTGCTGGTCTTGCCGGCGGCGCGGTCGGTGAAGTACTGCGTGAGGCCGGCCGTCGAGGCGTCCTGCGAGGCCTGCACCGACTTGGCGCTGCGGTCCCACACGAAGATGTTGCCCTCGGGGATGCCCATGCGCAGGAGGCGGTTCTTCTCGCTGGCAGGCACGCGGAACACGAACGTCCAGCGGTCGGTGCCGATGAGGTCGTCCATCTTGCGCTGGATGCTGCGCTCGTCGTAGATGCGCGAGTGCTCGTCCTTGCCGTCGGTGGTCACCATCACCATGAAGGCGGTGGTCGGGTCTTTGGCTTCCGGTTGCTCCAGCAGCTCGTCGATGGCCATTGCGATGCCGTCCCACAGCGGGGTGCCGCCGTTGGTCGAGTAGCCGTACTCGGGAATTTCCGTCAGAGCACCGACGGGTTGGCCGTGAATGATGACGCGGGGAAGGATGGTGTGCTCGTAGCCGATCTCGAAGACCGAGACCTTGGTCGGCATGCCTGAGGCTTGGGTGGCGGCGCGAACGGTGCGGATGTTCGCGTTGTAGTCGCGGGCAGCTGCCGCGGCGATCGGGCGCATGGAACCAGAGTGGTCGCGGCCCAGGGAGATGAGGGTAGTCGATGCGTGCATTTGCAAACCTTTCAAAGTGATCAAACAGACAGTTGGTAAAGTTGCGTCGCGATTTCTCACGACCTTCTATTTACTGGGCGCTACGCCTTTCTTACTCTCAGGTTCAGGTTGATGCCCCACTTCGGGCCGCTGACGCCGTCCTCCATCTTGAAGAGGTGCATCATCTTTGGCGCGAGGGCCATAGGCAGGGTGACGGTCTCGTTGGTGCTCATGCGGAACTTCACGCACGGCACGCTCTTCATCATCCCCTTCTTGGGAACGCCTGGCTTGATCGTCTGGATTGGAATGTCGCGCAGACCAACGTGCATCTCGAGCACGTGACCGCCCATCCAGACACCGTTCTTGGCGATGTGAATTTCCTCGCGCTTGTCAAGGCGCTGTTGGACCAGGTCCAGCACGAGATCATCGAGGTCTGACATGCTGCTATCATACAACAGGTCGCCTCACTTGTACACAGCAGAAGTGTAACCTGTTACTCTTCCCGGCTGAGAAGGTAACCGTCTCGGTAGCGCGAGGAGGTCCAGTCCGTCTGCTTGTCAGGCTCGAGCAGCACCGAGGTGGTGTAGGAGTGGGAGGTGGTGCCTGGTGCGTCGCCGTGGATGACTACGCCTTGGCTGTTGAAAGAGACGCCGGTCACGTGCACGTGACGCGGTGACGTCATGTTGAGGGGACCAGGGTAGGTCTTTCCGCTCGCGCTAACGCGTTCCCGATCGTCCTTGGTCAGCTTCGCCCACGTCGGCTTGTCGATCCAAAGGTCCTTCACCTTGCCCGACAGGAACTGCTTCATCATCACCTCGAAGCCGAGGGTGTCGATGGCCTCCTTCAGCTTTCTTGGGCGCTGCGTGAATGTGACGTGCCACTTGTAGCCCTTTGCCTGAAGATCGGCACCAGCTTTCTTGACGCGCACGCGATCAGCAAACTCATCTTCTGGGACTGTCCACCAGTTGGTCCTCCAGTTGGTCCTCCATGCGCTACCTGGCTGGCTTGGGCTGATGTCCACTTCCAGCTCAATGTATGACTTCTCAGGTGGTCCGTCATCAATCGCAGAAGTTGCCTGGCGGAGGTGCTGCAGCTTTCCCATGAGGGATTTTCCCTGCCTGCTGATCCAGATGTTGTCACCCTTGTCCAGCAGCTTCTGCAGGATCTCAATGCCGATTGTCTCCAGGTGCTCATCAACCTTGGAGAACTCGTTTTCGTCTGTGTCAAAGCCGAGCCAGTGGTTGCCGCGCTTGTCCTTGGTCAGCACCAGCCCGTCAGCTTCGAACTCATACTCCTGTCCATTGATGTAGTCACCATCACGCTTCTGGATGGAGTACTCGATGGCGACAACACTGGGCCACTTGGGATCCCAGCTGATGTCATCCACTAGAACCTCATGACCATCGCCGCCGCGCGTCACCCACGTATGTACGTCCTTGCCCTTGCTGAGCAGCGTCCGAACGAGGTGCACCACGAGAGGCTCGACACCCTTGGCATCGAGCACCTCGTTCAGCTTGAGCTCAGACAGGAACATGGAGGTGGTGTTCCTTGTGGAGGAGGTAGTGTGCCCACAGGCGCTTGCTTTCAGCACCGTACTCCTGCAGCTGGGCGAGCTGGTCCTGCTGAACGCGGCCAGATCCGCTGGCGCACCAGAGGTTGCTGAGGCGAACGGCGATGTGCTTCACCGAGTTCGGGTTGGCGTGGTACTCACCGTCCAGCCAAGGGATCTCATCGGACACCAGCACTGGGGTGCCGTTCAGCACGCTGTCAGCTGCGACGATGTTGAACGTTTCCGAGTTGGACACCTGCATGACGAGGTGCATGGTCTGCAGCACCGACTGGAACTCATCGTGCTCCATCCAGCCCAGCTCAACCAGCTCGTGCATCGGGTAGCGGTTGAAGAGCTGGCGCAGCGACGTGAGGATTGGCTCAGCCTTGCCCTCAACGCGGTTGCCGTTCACGTAGAACTTCAGGCGGAAGCCCATCGCTGAGGCCATCTCGATCGCGGCCATGGCCTGGTGCAGGTGGTTCTTCAGCGGACGGATGGCGCCGAAGCAGCCAATGCGCAGGAACTCCGGCTCAGGGCGCTTCGGACCAACGAAGCCGAGCCAGCGCAGCACCTTGAAGAACTTGATCTTCAGCCAGCCGAGGAAGCCTGGAGGATCACCAGCTCGGTAGTAGTTCGGCAGGTAGATGACGTGCGTTGGGTCGGCGCCAACGGAAACCGCCAGCCGCTTGAAGTCAGCTGTGGCTTCAGGCGAGTTGCAGGCGAGCGTAACACCGCGCTTGACGTAGTCGATGGCCCAACCGACCATACCACCCTCATGCGACAGGAAGTCGGACTTGGAGTGGTTGCGCACGACCCACTTGACGTTGGGATGCAGCTTGCGGAGGATATCGAACTTTTCAGGCACGACCCAGAACGCCTCGATGATGACGTGGGTTGGGCGGTACTGCGTCACCTCGCGGTCGATGCAGTTGTTGTCGATGACCTGGACTAGCTTGTTGGGAATGCCCAGCTCGTCCAGCGCGAGCGCCATCTGCGAGGCGCTGATGCTGAGACCAGATGGGAGGGGCTTGCCGTCAGGTGAGTGGTTCCAGGCGCCGTATGGACCCTGGTGGCGGCGCTTGAGAATGAAGAGAACGCGTGGTGTGGACATGGTGGCCTCGTGTGCTGTGAGGCCTATTTAGGACCGGCCGTTCAGCGAACAGCGCAGACGTCGGACTTGACGGTGCGGGCGCTCTTCATGTCCACCTTCCACAGGGTGGTAGAGATGATTGGCTTCGGTGGCAGCTTGAACGTCACGCCCGTCTTCTGCTGCGCGTTCGGCAGCGTCGTGAGGAACGTGCTCAGGCTGGCCTTGGAGCCGGCGTGCTTGAAGTAGAACACCTGCACCTCGCCTGTCACCGTGTCGGTGAGGATCTTGACGAAGCCGTGCGGAACCGGTACCGAGGTGCCCTTCATGAAGGGATCCGTCTTGTCGACGGCCGGCGCAATCTGCACCTGAACTGGGTGCTTGCGCGACAGGACCCAGCCGCGGGTACCATCCTCAAGCTTCTTCCAGATGCCGCGGTTGAACTCAGGCAGCTGAGGGGCGGCGTTGGCAAAGAGGTTGCTCTCCTCCTCAGTCGCAGCCGACCAGCGCATGTCGCTGTTGTTCGCCATGTGGCCGATGTCGTAGCCGCTCTTCGCGTAGTCCTTCATCTTGGCGCTGGCACCAGGCGGAAGACCAGGCTCAGGCACAAACGACGTGACACGTGGGAAGCAGCCGACGGCCTGCTCAGGGGTCAGCACATAGGAGACCCAGACAGGAATGTGGCGCACGTTGTCGTGCTCAAGCACGTAGCCCTCGCGGCAGATCTTCGTGGTGCTCTGCTTGGTAGTCGTTGGGAAGCCGTATGGGGCGTGCTTGACGCACTGCTCGAGCGGCAGCGGTGGGCGGGGTTCGGCGTGAGAGAGAAGGGGAAGAAGGGCGAGAAGAAGGGTCGCGAGAAAGCGCATGAGAGCTCCTGAGGTCAGGTGCTATTTACGGCTGCCGTCGAAGCAGATCTTCTCAAGCTTGACCTTGAAGGTGAGGCGCGTGGTATGGCGAAAGACGTCGATCTCAAGGATGTTGCCGCGAGGGTAGAGCTCGTCGGGGTTGACGAGCATGTCACCGACGCGGATGCCAGCTCGATACGCTGGGTACCCAGGCGGGGCCTTCACGATGAGCCGCGTGCCGGGCATCCACAGGATCCCAATGCCCTCGTACTGCTTCTCAGCGGGACACGGGTCAGAGGGAGTTCCTCCACCTGGGTTGGGACCTTCGGCGGAGAGGTGGGCGGCGGGAGAGGGAGGGGGAAGCAGGTTCACCGAGACGCGCTGCTCAGCTGCAGCGGACGGTGGGTGCTTAGGAGTGCAGGAAGGGGAGATGAAGAGAAGCAGAACGCTGGCGTGAACTACGAGGGTGCCGATCACGCCAGAGAGCTTCATGAACAGCTCAGAACATGCTTGGAGCGGGTGGCGGGAATCGAACCCGCAACTCAACCTTGGCAAGGTCGTGTGTTACCACTAGCACCACACCCGCTTAGATTACGTAAGGACGCGCTTGTGCTCGTCAATGAGAGCAACGAGCCAGTCCGGAAGATCATGGCCGCCCTTTGTGAGGCCGGCAGGGAGAGCAACGCGGTACACCTCAGAGTTCTCACCCTGAACGCGGGCGCGCAGCTTCATCATGGAGGCCATGGCGTGCGACTTGGCGTCGTAGCCATCCACCTTCACGAGGTTCTCGATTTCGAGGGTCTTCTTGAAGTTGCCTGAGCCCTCAGGAACTTCCTTGAAAACTGGACGACCGATGAAGATGAACTTGTCGTTCTCTTGATCGAAGTCGATCTGTTCCTTGTCTCGACCCAGCTTCTGCTGCGTGAGCTGCAGCTGGACAAGCGCCTCTCTGCTGATGTAGTTGCGCAGCTCGTCGGGCTTGATGCGCTTCAGCAGCTCAGCGGCCAAAGCATCGTCCTTGGCATGGTTGATAGCACCAACCACCCGCTGAAGAAGCTCGCGAACGGCTTCGGCGAAGGTGTGCTGCTGAAAGCTTCCATTGAAGTCGTGCTGTGCGTCGATCAGCGGACGGAGGAAGCTGAGGAGCTTGGTTGGGTCGATGTCGGCGTGCTGCTTCACCGCGCTGTCCAGCATGTCAGCCAGCAGGTCGGTCTGCTCGTTCTTGTTGTCCTTGAGAAGGCCAATGATGCGCGCCATCCAACCGCCCTTGAACTCAGGGGTAAGGTGGTGGGCTTCGACGATCTGTGAGAGCAGCATGTCAGTATTTATGGAGGAGATGGTGGGAATCGAACCCACGTTCGCTGCTTGGGATAACCATCCACTTTCGGTTGGGTCTCAACAAGGGTGCGTAGACGAGGTCTGCCTTTCGGCGAGGCGGCTGTCCTGCCACTGGACGACATCTCCATAGGCTGTCAACAAAGAGGTGAAATCGGCGTTTGGCTGGGGATTCGAACCCTCGTCTCCGGTTTTCAGGCCGGCGTGTTACCGCTACACTAAGCCTCCAAATGGCGGAGGATAACCAATCTCAGTTCGGTTGTCAGCTTTGTTCTTACTCCTGGCTGTTCGCAGCGCGGTTGACGGCGGCGATCAGCTCGTTCGCGAAGGTGGGTTCACGATCGCGGATGCGGTTGGCGTAGCGGATGACGTCCTCAGGCGTCTTGGCATCGTTGAGCGTGTGCTCGCGGAACTGGTCAGCGATGAACTCGATGCCGCGGCCGATGCCGTCGGTCAGCTTCGTCACCACCTCGGCAGCCCAGATGGCGCCACGAGGCGGGGTGTACATGTCGTAGAATTCTTGGTCGGTCATGGCTCAGTCCTTCTTCTGAACGAAGCCATACAGCTCATTGGCCTTGGCGAGGATGTCCTCGAACGTGTAGGCCTTCGGCATCAGCTCCTTGAGCTGGTCGATGGACTTCCACTGGGCATCGGTGGCCAGGCGCAGGGCCTCGGTGGCGAACTGCATCTGCCGCTCGAACGTGGCCTGCAGGTGCGACTGGGCCATCTGGAGCAGCTCCAGACGGATCTCATACGGCGTCTTGCCGCTGGTTGGTTTGGTCATACGACCTCCTGTGAGTGTGTGTACGCCTCAGGTGTGTAGTCAGCGCTGAGACACCGCTGTTTGGACGCTCTGCCCGGTTCTCGACCACGATCAAGGAGGTGTTTCCGGTCAAGGAACCCTTGCGCGACCGTTTAGCCAGAGGGATCGGGTTGACGAGGCGAGTTCCAGGGCGACTAACTCCCAGTATCGCGAGCGTGTATCTGGAGGAGACGGTGGGATTCGAACCCACGGGCCCACTCGCGTGGGCCTCTACCTTTCCAAGGTAGCGCAATCGGCCACTCTGCCACGTCTCCATGACAGGAGAGGCCGCCTTTCGGAAGCCTCCCCGTTACTGTTCCCACGCATGGTGGGCCAGCTGAACTTACGCGGTCTGGCCGTAGCCAAACAGCGTGCGCGTCGGAATGCGAACCGTCTCGACGACGATGCGCTTCGACGGACGACTTGCCAGCTTGACGTAGCGACCGGTCTTGGTGTCGCGGGCTACGGTCTGCTGGATCGTCTTGGTCTTGATGCGTGCCATGGACTTCTCCTTCACAGTTGAATTCACCTAACGGCTGTCAGGCGTAGAGCAACTGTAACATCAGTCCAACCTGTTTTCGACCTGTTGCTAGGTCAGAAAGCCATCGAAGTCTCGTAGCCGGCGTTCTGTTTGATTTCCCATCATCCGTCTACTGGTGCTGGCTTACTAGCCGAACCGTTGCCAGGTCGGCGGTCAGTTGGTCCAGGTGTCAGTCCTCGCCGGGTTTCAATCCGGGTCCTAGGTGCCACAACCCGTTCCCTCGGCGAGCAGCGTCAGCGAGAACTGTTTGTGTTGCTGCGGGATCGTTGTCGTACGAACGTGGAAGGTCGCCTCGCTATGTTGAGGGTTGCGAACGACCCAAGAACCCTCGAACTCTTTCCACTCCGACAGAGCGATGAACCTTGCTCTATGCAGCGCCGAACTTCCTCAAGCCATCCTCTTGGTAGGCCTGCGATGGGTCGGACTTCGAACTTTTTGCTTCGCGAGCTTCCTTCTCAGCCAGCTGCTTGAGCATCTTTGGCTTGAAGTTGAAGAGGTCGCAGCAGCGGCACGACAGCGTGCACGACAGCTTTCCGCGCAGCTTGGCGTTTCCGGCGATGCCGCGGTAGCTCGTGCTCTTCATGCTGTCTCCACGAATTTGGTGCCCTCGGAGGGATTCGGACCCACAACCAGCTGCTTTTGAGGCAGCCCGCACTACCGATTAGCGTACGAGGGCAGGATCTGGATTGCTGACTTCTACCAGCTTTGAGCGCGACACCCACAGCGGGTGGCAGCGGACCTCAACGTCCAGCTTGATGTTCTTACCGCCTGGCTTGATCTCAGCAAGGCGAACGAAGCGCTGACCAACTGCGATGCGCTGGCGGTCAGCTGTGAGGGGCGTGCCGTCTTGGTTCAGCATATGCGCCTGTCCTGAGACCCAACCGGCTTCGGTTTCAACGAGGGCGGTTGCGGTGATGAGGAAGCAGGAGCGCTGCTTGGTACCAGAGATGATCAGCAGGGTTCGAACTGACGAGACCTCAACGAAGCTCGCCTTGACGTCCTTGAAGACGGGCGGGAGCAGAACTTGCTCGACTGCCGGACCAAAGGAAAAGGCGGTGGTCACGAGGGCGACCAGCAGAACGGCTGACGTGATGATCCAGGCCGCGGCCTTCTTCGTTGTTGCTACCATGGGGGCTCTGCTATGGGGTGTGCACAGCTTCTATTACCTGGAGGAGATGGTGGGATTCGAACCCACGGGCCCCTTTCGGAACCTCCGCATTTCGAGTGCGGTGCAATAAGCCTCTCTACCACATCTCCATGTTCTTGAGCTGCCTCACCCTTCCTAGGTGGATTGGCTGACGGTGGCTCGGCACCGGTCCATTGAGTACAGTGTGGATAGGACTGAACCAGCACGGAGGTTCTTCACTGAGCCCCGCCCTCCGACTTGGTTAGCGTGACAAGTTCACGAGGATCGCAGCTCGTCGCGCACCTGCATGATGATGCGGCCGAGGTGGTTGTCGCCGACGCCTCCGCAGACTCCCCAGCAGGTGTCACCCCAGTGGTTCGTCTCCTCAAGGTACAGGTCGCCCGTGTCAAGCAGCATCTGCTTGAGCGGGTCCTTGGCGTACTTCTTGCGCGTGAGCTCGAGCATGACTTCGAACTTTCGCGCTGTGTGCCACACCTCGTCAGTGGGAAGCTCCTTCGAAAAGCGCTTCACCTCGGCGGGGGTCAACCCAGCCAGGGCAAATGCCTCACGAATGGCCTGGTCGTTCGTCTTCGCTGCCTGGTAGGCATGCTCAGTAGACGGGTACACGTGGCCATCGAACTCGACAGGAACGAGATGGAAGTTGGACAGAAAGCGAAAGGGTCCGAAGAACCCGTGAATGCCGTACTTCTGAGCCTTCATGTCGATCATCTTCATCTCCGTAAAGTTGGCTCCCCAGGATGGGTTCGAACCACCGACCAACTCGTTAACAGCGAGCTGCTCTACCACTGAGCTACTGGGGAATGGAAGCCATGGAAGCCATGGAAGCCATGGATGGTTGGTCGTGTATGCCACGGATTCGAACCGTGGAACCACTCACACACAAGGCGCTGCAGGTGGCCACCCACGTTGCCCTCTCGGCCGAGATAACCAGCTCCTTTCGAGGGGAGCCTGTCCACTTTCTGGTGCGCCGGGTCGGACTCGAACCGACATGCCCCTTCCGAGGCGTCAGGACCTAAACCTGGTGCGTCTACCAATTTCGCCACCAGCGCATGTCTTACCAGAGGAGGTCGAAGTTGCCGCCCATGACCTTCATCGTGCTGGTCTCTCGACCTGTGATGTGGTCCTTCGTCCGGTCATCTTGGAACCGGTACGTGCGGCGCTTGTCGCCTCGCTCTCCTGAACCGACCTGCTGCTTGCGGCTCTCTGACCGCTCACGGTGCACCGTCGAGTTTGCTTGACCTTGAAGCCGTGCTAGCAGTGCCTGCTTCGCTTCTTCAAGCGAGTTCTCTCTCGAGCGGCACTGAGCAGTGGCGATGAGGCCGGTCGGTAGGTGCGTGATGCGGCACGAGTTCTGGTGCTTGTTGCGGTGCTGACCGCCTGCTCCAGTGCCGCTGTACCACTCTACCTTGAAGTCGCGCTCCGTGAATGCGATGCTTCGCGCTTGGAGCGGATCGAGAACCGCGACCGTCACCGTGCTGGAGTGCACGCGGCCTCGTCTCTCTGTTGGAGGAATTCGTTGAATGCGGTGTCCGCCTGACTCGTTGTTGAGCTCTGACAGGTCAGGGCCGGTGATCTCGATGGAGATGCACTCGCCTTCCGTCAGGCGGGTAGTTCAGCCGAGCTTGCCAGCCAGCTTGATGTAGGCTGCCGCGAGGTCCTTCGCGAACAGCTTGGCGTCGTCTCCGCCTTCAGCGGAGCGGATTTCCAGAATGCGCTTCATGGTTGCTCCTTGGTTGAACACGCTTTCCACAATCACCAACAAGGGGTGAGATCGGAGATTGCCGCCCTTGACCACTGCGGCGCGGTGGAATCGAACCACCTCGGTTGCTTTTTCCAGAAGTGTAGATAACCAATGCCCTATCGGTTAGCGACTGTGGAAAACGTGTTTGGTGCTGGCGGTGAGACTCGAACTCACGTGGGGTTGCCCCGCCGGCTTACAAGACCGGTGCAATCGCCGCTATGCGACACCAGCAGGATGTCAGGTCTTCTTCGGCTCTTCGACGACCGTCTCATGCACCGTCTCAACGGTGTGATCAGCGATCTTGTCGGCGGCCTTGTCCTTGAACTTGTCCTTCACCTTCTCCCAGGTGAGCTTGAAGAACTCCCACACCGGCTTCAGGAGGCCGGCCTTTGAGGCAGCGGCTGCTGCAACGCCTACACCTGCAAGACCGCAGACGCGCTGGGCCTGAAGCTTGCTCAGCTTCAGCAGCGTGATCACCTGGCCTACGAGGATGGCGAGCAGAGAGAACAGGGTGGCGATGCCAAGAGAGACTGGGATGTACATGTCGTGGTCCACGGTTGGGTCCTTACGCTAGGTGCTGGCGTATTTACGACCTGACGTTTCCACGCGATGTTGGTTGCGGTACCGAGGAATCGCACCTCGCTGATGCAGTGGCTTATGAGACCTCTTCCGACAACTAGCCGGCCGCCCGCTATTGAACTGGTGCTGAAGGTGGGATTCGAACCCACGACCTCTCCCTTACCAAGGGAGTGCTCTACCCCTGAGCCACATCAGCTTTGACAGCTGGGTCGTTCATGTCCCAGTTGTTCTTGTTGTCTCGGTTACGGCCGATGTGGTAGCCGTCGCAGAAGACGCACTTGTAGTTCGAGTAGTAGAACCCGTTCTTGCGCGCCATCGCGGCAGCCGACTTCTCGGCAGTCGCCTTCGTGTTGTACATCACCTTCGGTTTCCCACTGCCTTGGCTGATGTGGGAGTTCCGGTGAATCAGGCCCCAGAGGTGGCCTTTGCGGAGGTTTCGCCAGAAGCGGGAGGGCGGACCCTGGTCCCGCAACGCGAGAACCAGGTTGCGCAGCTTCATGACTTGCTCCTTGTTGGTCAGGGTAGTGGGAGTCGAACCCACACTGAAAGGTTCCAAACCTAACTGGCTACCACACGCCTCCTACCCAGTCGTTCGTGGTGGATCATGCCGGACTCGAACCGGCGGACCATACCCCTCAAATGGGGGCGATGCACCCAACGCATCAGATGACCCGTGAAATTTGGTCAGGGTACTGGGGGTCGAACCCAGACTGCTAGTCTCCCGAACTAACCGGCTCCCACACGCCTCCTACCCTGGTGAATGGTGCGAATAGGGAGATTCGAACTCCCAAGGCCTTTCAGCCACAAGGTTCTGAGCCTTGCGCGTCTACCAATTCCGCCATATTCGCTTTGTCTCTCATGAACTTTGCGTTCTTCACTCCCCACGTTGGAGTTTGGGAGTGGCAATTTGGGCAAAGCAGCCGAAGATTATCGGCGCTGTTGTTTGTTCGATCACCGTCAATGTGGTCAAGATGCAGCGACAACGGTTTTCCAAACCAAGTCGGCGGTGTTTTACACATCGCGCATTCATTCGGCGTACCGCGCTCGAGCATTCGGCGCTTGATACTTCCCTTGCGCTTCATCTCGTGCAGCGGGCGCACCTCGCCTTTTCTCAATCCCTTACCACCTTGGTTGGTGATGATGGGAACATCACTTTCGATGCAGCGTCTCTTGAAGGTGGCATATTTCATACCTAGGCTCTTGGCGGCAGCGTTTAGCGATGGTTCGCGCGCTATTGCTTGCTCAAGATCTCTAGTTGCGGCTATGATTTTCTGTCTGCTCATTTGACACTCCTTCTGCACTGCTATTTACAGTGAGTGTCAGCTTGGATTAGAGAGCAACAAAGGGGCGACATCGGAAACTCCCTTGCGGGAAAAGTTGCGCGTCTACCAGTTTCGCCACAACCGCCTTTCGACGGTCGGTGGGACTCGAACCCACAAGATCTTACGATCACTACTGCCTGATAACCAACGTCTAGCGGTTGCTTCATTCTGTGGTGCGCATGGTCGGATTCGAACCGACACGCCTTTCGGCAACGAGCTCTCGACCCGTCAAGACTACCAATTCCATCACATGCGCGTTGTTAGCAGCACCACCCACGCAGTCAGCGCAGGGCCCATTGCCTCTGCACGGGTGGTGCTTGATGGTCCGCAAGGTGGGATTCGAACCCACACGCCTTTCGGCCCCGAGTTCTGAGCCCGGGAAGACTACCAGATTCCATCACTTGCGGTTTGTCTTTCTGTTCCTAACACCCCATGTTGGGGTTTGTGAATGACAATTTGGGCAGAGCAGTCTCAGATTGCTCTGCTGGTTGTTCTTTCTATCACCGTCGATGTGATCAAGCTGAAGCGAAAGTGGAAGTCCGTTCCATGTTGGAAGACAGCCACAAAGCGCACAGGCGTGTTCAACACCTTCTTCAATCATTCGTCGTTTGATACATGCGCGATCGCGCATCTGCTCAAAAGGCTTTGATCTTGCGTGCGTCCCACCTTTTCCACCCTGATTAGGTTTCAACTTCACGCCAAGTTCCAAACATCTGCGGCGAAATGTGTGATACTGGAGTCCTGCGGCACGTGCCGCATCAGACATCGTTAGCGCACCACTCATCGCATCGTCAAGTTGCTGCCTTGTTACTTCAATTTTCGCTCTTCCCATTTGGCAAACCTCCTGGGATTATTTACAGCAGCGTCTTACAGATTGGTAGCGGAGGCAGGATTCGCACCTGCGATCTTCGGCTTATGAGACCGACGAGGACGGCTAGGCTCCTCTACCCCGCAACAGATTCAGTCGAACAGGCCCATCATCGAGGTGGTAAACTCCACCTCCTGGGCATCACAACCTTGGGCAAGGTCCAATGATGAGTCACGCAGAGTTGATCGCGGCTCGATCTTCGGAGGCTCCAGCTTGGTGCCTTCAACGAAGATGTTGGTGTCCACGAAATCGCTCTCAGCAGCACGAGCGCTGCTACGGTGACTTGTCATTGCGCTCTCCAAAGTTGGTTGAAAGTTAGTGGGAGCCAAGCCTCCCTGGGATCGTGCTTCCGCCGTCCCTTGTGTCTTGGTGGTACCGGATGGACTTGAACCACCGTCCTGCAACGTTTCGCCCGAAGGCTACTCAGCCGCCGCTCTGCCACTGAGCTACAGCACCGTGTTGGAGCGGGTGAAGGGAATCGAACCCCCTTACGACTTTCGTCTGCCGGCTTGGAAGGCCGGTGCACAACCAATGTACCACACCCGCATGAATACGTCCTGGAGTATCTTCACGTTCACAGAGGACCAGGCTCCATGTGACGCTAAGATCCTCCCTGACTTCCACGCCGTCATTCTACCAGTCGAGGATCAGAACTCGTAGACACTTCGGCGACGTGAAAGCGTGAGACTTGCGTCTCACTGAAACTTGGAGCGGGAAAAGGGGCTCGAACCCTCGACCTATACCTTGGCAAGGTATCGCTCTACCAACTGAGCTACTCCCGCATGTGACGTCGAGTAGGCTTTCACGACGTCCTGGCGAATTCACCGGCTGCGCATGGGTAACGCATACTCCTTCGCCTTCCGACTGAGGACAGCAGCCGAACACTGTTCGCGCGTGGTGGCACTTTTGAAGGTACTTGACCACTTGCGCTTTGGGACCGACGAGACGTCGGTTTACTCCACCACCTTGTTCAGACCGGGAACAAGGAACCGCTTTCCTGCGAACGGAAACCGGGTACGCGGTGACGACTCGAACGCCAACCTCCGGCTCCAATGCCGGCGTGCTCGACCAGATACACTTCTCGCGTCATTGTTCTTGACAGCCTCAGACTTTCTATGCTGTCGTGTCCGACACTATCACCGTCACGTTCACGGTGGCCGGCTGACCTCAACGATGGCTCCGCGAACGGTGTCTCCATCGTATCAACCATCTTGGTCTGGGTAGAGAGATTCGAACTCCCGTCATCCGCGTCCCAAACGCGGCGGTCTACCAGGCTGGCCTATACCCAGATTATCTCAACTTGTCGAGAACAGCCTTCACCTGTGGATGCAACTTGCTTTTCCCAACTTCGTTCTTTGGATTGAACCACTTGATGCGATACACGGTCCAGCCGTGTTCTCTCAAATAGTCATCCTTGATTTTGTCTTGCTCTTGGCGCTCATCATGTTGGCGTCCATCAATTTCAACGGCGATCTTTTTGTCGGCGAATGCAAAGTCGATGAACCAGCGACCTACTTTCTTCTCCCGTTCCCACCCGTCGATTTTCTCGTGTTGAAGGACGTCTTCGAAGTAGCGTTCCGGATAACTTGTTTCGCCCTTTCGGTAGTGCCAACCCGCATGTGTTCCACGTTGGGCGGCAATTTTTCCAATGTCTGACTTGACGCACTTCGGACAAAGTTCACGATCTGCCCTGCGTCTATCAAACAGTGAGCCGCAGCGAACACACTTTAGCGTAACCTTCTTCCGCGGCTTAGGTGTCTCGGGTTCTTTCCTGCCCAAAGCCCAGCCGCTTTTGAGCGCTGATTCAACGTCCTGCTGCTTGATCTTCTTGGCTTGGCCATCGCGATGCACCCAGACGCTCCCAAACTGGGAGTTGCGGTTGCCTTTGTATGATGGATGAAGTTGTTCAAGCAGCATCATCTACTTACGTGGTCAGGGACCTGGGAGTTGAACCCAGACTACTCGGCTCCGGACCGAATCGGCTGCCACACGCCTCCGTCCCTGTTGAATTCTTGAAGCTTCGGACTTTCACCGCGTCATTTAAGGGCCAGCGCTTCAACTGGACATCCCGATTGTGGTGCCCCGGAGAGGACTCGAACCTCCACACCTTTCGGTACAGCGACCTCAACGCTGCGCGTCTACCAATTCCGCCACCGGGGCTTTGATCTTTCTCTTCCCACGACCGAACGTGGGTGTTTGCGAGTGGCAGTTCGGACAAAGTAGGCGCAAGTTGCTGCGCTCGTTGTTTGACCGATCACCATCCACGTGATCAAGTTGAAGCGTCAGTTTGTGACCTCTCCACACTGGAGGCGATCCGCATTCATCACACTTGTTCTCGATCAAACCTTCTTGGAGAAGTTTTGCCTTGACGGCTCTACTTGCCATGAAGTGTTCGTTGTTCAAAACTTTCTCAAGAGGAATACGAGCCTTTGGATTTGGCTTGCTACTACCTTTGAGGCCTTGATTTGTCTTGTAGACACCGAATTCCTTGCAGCGCCTGATGAAGGTGGTATACATGAGACCCAACTGCTGGGACGCGGCATACGCTGAGTTAGTTTGGCTCATCGCCCATTCCAACTGCTCCTTCGTTACTTCAACTTTTCGTCTGCTCATTTGGTAGTCACTCCGTGCTTGGAGTATTTATGCGACTACCAACCTATCTTGGTGGACCTGGACGGGATCGAACCGACGACATCTACCTTGCAAGGGTAGCGCTCTCCCAGCTGAGCTACAGGCCCAAGAATCTGGCGGTGATGGTGGGATTCGAACCCACGGGACTCCTCTACGGAATCCTCCTCCTTAGCAGGGAGGTGCAATAAGCCTGACTCTACCACATCACCATGTTGGCGGAGGCGGTGAGACTCGAACTCACACGTCCATTTCTGAACCCTCGGTTTTCAAGACCGCTGCCGCTAGGCCGACTCGGCTAACGCCTCCATGTTCTGACAGGGCTTGCACCTGATCCATCGTCTGCCACGACTTCGAGCTGCCCACCTGATCGTGCTACGCGCTGTGGCACGGAGATGCGTCTCGTCGCTTTTAGTGAAGGGGACTAGAGCAGCGCTGCGATCCTTCACTGATACGTTCTTGGTGGACCCGAAGGGAGTCGAACCCTCCACAAAATCGCTGCCAGCGATTCTCGCCCCCACGGTACATGCGAGCCCAAGAATTGGAGTCGACGGAGGGAATTGAACCCGTCACGCATTCCGTTTGCAGCGGAAGGCCTTGCCGCTCGGCCACGTCGACATGAATAGGTCCGGTTACGGGTTCCGGCGCTGCCACCCAGCGAGATAGACTGGCCAGGTACAGCCGCGAATCTTGGTGGACCCGAAGGGAGTTGAACCCTCCACACAATGCTTGCAAGGCATCGTCGCCCCCACGGTACATGCGAGCCCAAGATCACTCGATGCTGCTCATGTCAGCACCGTCTTCATTGAACACCTCCTCATCGTCGATGAGGACTCGGACCCACGGTGAAGAGCAGCAGCCGCAGCCACCGATCTCGACCTTGATTCCGCGCTTGGCCAGTTCGGCCAGCAGTTCTTCCTTCGTCATGGTTTCTCCTTCGTGAGCGATATTGCTCCGATGAATCTCATCTCACGAAGACACCATTGGGAAGCCCTCTTGTTGGCTATCCTCTCGGCCCCGACCCGGGGTGAGTAGCTTTCCAATGGTGGGTGCCATAGGATTCGAACCTATTCACGCGTAAGCGAACGGGGTTACAGCCCGCTTCAGCTCTCCAACTCTGACGGACACCCAAGAAATTTGCCTTTGTCGCACTCGATCACCTGAAGACTACTCGGTGATGTCTAAGCGGTCCGGTGTTTCTGCTACACCTCGAGCTTCCTCTTCGCACGCCCTTCAGCGTGCGCTTTCTTCATTCCTTCACTGATGATCTTTCGAACTTTGGGGTTCGAAGTTCCTTCAGCGAAGTAGAACTCTTTCCAAGAGTCACCAACGACTTCCTCAATCGTCTTGAACCCAGTGGTCTGTTTTCGTTCATGAGCAATCCGATGGCAGTTTGGGCAGATCACCGTGAGGTTGCTATGATCGTTGGTCCCTCCTTGTTTCTTTGGGAGGATATGGTGAATGTCGCACAATGCTTCATTCCATCCACACGTAAAACACGCCAACTTCATGCGCCTCAGGATTTTGCAAACTGTCCTGGAGCTCAGATCCAAAATGCTCTTCATGCACTCTCCCAGTCTGTGCTGGGTATTTACAGTCTTGGTGGAGATGGTAGGATTCGAACCTACTCAGACTTATTGACACTGCCACGCGTTTACAGCGCGCTTACCTCTCCCGGGGCTGCATCTCCATGATCTTCATGTCTCAGTTCTCGCGTGGACTCGAACCACCGCGTTACTCGCCCCTAGCGCTACCACGGAACCTCCGTGCTCGCTTGCCCCATGCCGAGGACTGAGACATGACTACCATTGGGAATCGTCCTGAGATGAGGGTCAGAATCGAACTGACACACAGCCGTTTCACGGGCCTGCTCTGCCATATTGAGCTACCTCGCCAAGGGCGATTTCCAATGGTGGGGGCTGTAGGGATCGAACCTACGACCTACTGCTTGTAAGGCAGCCGCTCTCCCGCTGAGCTAAGCCCCCATGCACGACGCTTTCAACATCGCAGAGCATCACCCGAACGGGCTGTTATCCACGGTTGCCAACGTCGTGTTGGCATGTTCTGAGTTGTTAAAGAACCAACACCTTTCGGTGTGCGTTGAAGCTATTATACAACAGCTTCGACGACTTGTACAACGTTTTGTGCAACTATTTTCGCTGCTCAAAAACGACCGAAGGGGCAGAACTTTCGTTGCTGCCCCTTCGGTCGGTTCTGAACTTTGAACCTTAGACCAGAGGGGCCTCCGTACCTGGGGTGGCCGGCGCTGACAGCGCATAACCGGCTCCGAGGGAGCAGCTAAGCGATGGCAGTGATACGGCGGTCGAAGTCACGGAAAGCAATCTCACGTTTGGCTGACGTTGATGCAATTATATACAGGTTTTCCCCGAAAGACACAGCGAAGTTGTAACACGCGCAGGTTGTTACACTGGCTTCTTCACGATGAGGTAGTCCTTGCCACCTGGGATGTGAGGGAACTGGGCGTTGTAGGGCTCGACTGTCCAATCGTCGTCCTCAGCCACTGGGATGCCGAGCGTGTAGGTGGCGCCATCCTTCGCGATGCCCTTCAAGATCACCTCAGGATCGCCCTCGTTGAAGCCGACCAGGCCGATGACCTTGCAGATCTTCTGAACTGCAACTCGGTGAATGCCCTGCCTACGGCTTGACATCTTCTCGAAGTACAAGGTGTGCCGCGACATCAGCGAGCGGATGGCGTGGTAGATGAGAGGGGCCTTTGACGGCTCCTTGATCTCGTTGAGCTTCATGCGAAGAGCTTGTCGATTGTGGCTGCGGCGGCCTGCAGCTTCTTTGTTGCCTCGTCACGGGCGTGAAACGCCTTCTCGCAGGCATCCCAGTCGACATGGGCCACCTTGCTCATCGCTAGGTTCTTCTCAAAGACGTTGGCAGCTGTGTTCTTGATGGACACCTCTGTGTAGACCCTGTCAGGAAACCCTGGTGCCATGAAGTGAACAGAGATTGGCCCACGGGTGAAGCTCATCTCCCACGTCGTTCCTGGTGCGTGAACGCACTTGAAACCGGCCTTGAGCAGCGCACCACCAGCAGCTTGAAGGTGCGCGAGCTGCGCACGCGTTACCCGCTTCGACTTCTCTTTGACGCGGTCGATGTAGTCAGCGAACTCTACAGCTGCTTCGCCAGTGGAGATTTCTTGGAGCTTCATGCACCTATTTAGGAGCGGCGGCTCAGCTGGCTCGCCAGTGCCTGCAGCTTGGCCATGAGGTCGGCAACGCGGCGCTCCAGCTGGTCGACTCGACCCTGCGAGCGGCTAAGCTGACGCTGCAGGTCCAGCGTGAACTTCTCCAGCTTCTTGAAGTCAGAGGAAGATACCGACGACGGCGTCGCGGAGCTGGGCCGTGAGGTAGTCGATGTTGCGGGCGACTTCATCTTCGTCGATGGCGTTCTTGATTGCGGCGAGGTGGAAGATACCATCTACGATCTCCTTCACTTCGTCTTCGGTCAGGTGGTTGCCGAGAGCGGCATCCTCGAGACGGGCTTCGATGTCCTTGGCGAGGTTCTCTGGCAGACCAGCCAGAACTTCCTTGATCGTTGCCATCACTCCTCCTTCTTGCCAATCGACTTGGCAATCTGCTCGGCACCAACTGAGATCTGCGCGAGCTTCAGCTTGCAGTAGCCCTCTGACGGCTTCGTCTTTGAGTATCGATCTTCCATCTCGTTGACAAGCGCCTGCAGCTCGGAGCCGGCCTTGGCGAGGCGCGCGTTGGCGACCTTCAGCGTGGTGTAGTTGACCGCGATGTCGGTCTGCGACTTCAGCTCACCGACCACCGAGGGCATGACGTCAGCCTCAGTGCAGTACTGCGTTGCCACCTTGGCAAAGTACGCCACATCAGCGTAGCGCGAGGCCTCGATCGGATCGAAGAAGGAGTTGGTCAGGCCCGTGCAGCCGACCAGCAGAAGAGCGGGGAGGAGGGCAGCGGCTCGCATGATCAGCTCGTCAGGATCTGGCCGGCGGCGGCCTTCGGGACGATGATGGACGACGTCTGCTGAACGTAGCTCTCAGCGATCTCCTGGATCGGCTTGAGCGGCTTCGTTGCGACGACCGCGTCGAGCAGCTCGACGTCCTGGTCAGGGTTGGCCGTCAGCACCCAGTGGGAGAAGGCCATCTGCTCGGAGCCATCTGGACCACGGAGAAAGTGGACCTGCAGCGGCTTGCGGAGCTTGTAGCCGGCGCCTGTGACGCCGAGGTACTCAGCCACCAGCTCCACGCCGGTGATGAGCTTGAACGAGAGGACTTCCATGAACACCCTTGATCACGCCACCAGCGGCGTGCAGGGGTATTTACAGCGGCTGGATGCGATAGGCGATGCCGAAGGCCTTGAACATGATCGCGGCGCGCTTGTCGTCTACAGACAGGTTCGGCAGGTCAGGGTGCTGGGGCAGCACGCAGAAGGTGTCGAGCAGCTCACGCAGCTCGAGGTTGGGCTTGCCCTTGACCAGGAAGGGGAAGTAGGAGAGCTTGTCGCGTCGGCCGATGGAGCGGGTGTCATCGAAGTAGATCTCGATGCCCTTTTCCAGCTTGCGGTGGATGCAGATGCGGTGCAGACCAAGGCACTCGACCGGCTTCTCGTTGCCGAAGTGCTTCGTGCGAAGCTTGACCTTCTCGGCCCTCCAGGCGAACAGCTTCAGCGGGGTGCCGAGGCCACCAACGGTGGGCCAGCTGGGTTCAAGGCTTGACAGCTTGGGCGCGTTGGCGAAGAGCTTCTCGTAGAGCTCCACTGCTAGGCTGTCCAGCGGGTCTGAGACCACCTTCAGGTGGTTGTACTTCGCAGATGCGGTAAGCATGGAAGGATTGTACACCCTGTTCGACAGGGTGTACACCTTCGAAGTGTAACGCGTTACAGGCTCTCGGTCTTGGCGTAGACGCGCGTGACGTTGAGCACCTTGCACGACCTCCAACCTGGTGGGTCGCGGTCGAGGGCGAAGACGTGCAGCAGGTCCGGCTTCTCGGGGCGGAGAGTTGGAGGGTTTGCCGTCTCGGTCATCGGCAGCAGGCGCTGGTCAAGCGTGCATTCCATGATCGACGGGGTGCCGTCCACCTTCGTGAACTCGACGATCCAGCGGCCGACACGAAGCAGCGAGACGTACTCAGCCTTCTTGCTGCGGGCTTCCTCGAGCAGCTTGGCATCCAGTTCCTGGCGGTACGGCGCCTTGGGGCCGCCGAGCGGGGTGCTTTCGATGGCGGGCTTGCCATCAAGCAGGTTCTTTAGGGCGTCAGCCGTTGATGTCATTGGATCTCTCCTTTTCGGTGTCGTCGTCGAGGATGCCGTTGTCGGCGATGTGGTTGGCGAGCGCGATGAGGATGGCGCGAACGCTTTCACGGCTCATGCACTCGTTGGCGATGCGGATCTCTCCTGTATCGCGGTTGACGCGGAAGTCCAGCTGGCCGAAGCCGAAGCCCTTCCAGCCCCAGTCGAAGTAGACGTTGCCCCAGTGGATGGAGCCGATCTCAGGCGGGTTCTCGGCGCGAAGCTTCGCGCGTTCTTCACTCGTCAGCATAGAGCCTGTAGATGTTGAGTTGAGAGATGACTGCCTTGCAGTCGCGATCGTTCCACGTCAGAACCTCGTCATGCACGACGTCATCGAGGAGCACGGCATGCAGGGCCGGATGACCGTGCCGCAGCATGTTCTTGGCGTGGTGGCGCATGCACAGGCGGAAGGCACCCTGCTTGCCCCAGAAGTTGCTCATTTCCTGGAAGTCGACGGTCTCACGAGCGATGTTCATCTCCCTGCAGCAGATGGGGATGATGTCGTCGTCGACGGAGAGAACGAGGTTGAATGGAACGCCAAGCACCTTCTCCAGGTGGGGACGGGTGCCCATCGTGAAGCGCTCGCGCTGGTGCTGGTCCCAGATGGCAAACGAGAAGATGTTGACGCGCTTCGGCTGGAACTCAGCGATGAAGCGCTTGACCTTGGCGATCTGTTCAGGGATGAGCTCGACGTTGAACCAGCCATTCATGACCGGCGCGATGACCGTGTCCTCAAGGTCGAGCCACAGCTCTCTCAGAGCTTCAGGTTCTGCGCCAGCTGATCCAGCTTCGCCATCTCGGCTCGGGTTGCCTTGGATGTTGGGATCAGACATACGCGTGCGAGGTCCTGTGTCATCATGCGAAGGCCGCTCTCCGCCATCTTGGAGGCCACGATGACCTTACGGGCTGAGGGAGTAACGTCCTCCTGCGTGAAGAAGACGTACTGGTTCCCGCTGCCGCGCTTGGCCTCAGGGTAGAAGGCCTCGGTGAAGAGGCCCTGTGCCACTGGCGTGAGGGTTGCCTTGTACCAAACTCGGTGAACTGTTTTCTCGGGTGTCATAGAGGAGCCTTGTTGAACAGGCTCCATAACACCATGGAACCATTCTAACACGAGGGGTGTCGATTGGACACCCGAAGATTTAGGTTGACCGAAGCAGGCCAGCTAGGAGCGGCTCGTCGTAGATCATCTTGGCTGCAACAAGAGCAAGAACGCCAGCTCCACCCCAGATCAGCTTGGGCCACCGCTGCATGGCCTTGGCCACCACGGTTGAGCCGAGCAGGACGATCGGGACGCTGACGAGCAGGCCAAAGATGATCAGCCACCAGTTTCCACCAGCAGCTCCAGCGATGGCCAGCGCGTTGTCCAGGCCCATGACGGCGTCAGCCATCACAATGGTGCCGATGGCCGCCCAGAAGGTGTCGGCAGCCTTGACCTCTTCTGTCTCCTCGGACGAGCTCACGAGCTTCCAGGCAATGTACAGCAGAGCAAGACCGCCGATGAGCCGCAGGCCAGGGATCATCAGCAGGTAGGTGAGCGCGACGACGCTAAGGAAGCGCACCGCGATTGCACCCACCGTGCCCCACAGGATGGCCTTCCTGCGAAGCTCCTCTGGGAGCCGGTTGGCGGCCATCGCGATGACGATGGCGTTCTCACCGCCGAGGACAACGTCGATGAGAATGATGGCGCCAAGCGCCCAGAGAAGCTCAAGCATGGTCTGTGGTATCAGTTGAGGGTGATGAGCAGCGGCTTGTCTTCCTCACGGGCGACGTGCTGCAGCGAGATGGTCAGCATGCCATCCTCAAGCTTGGCGTCCTTCACCTCGAGGTTGTCAGCCAGCGTGAAGTGGCGGGCAAACTGGCGGGTGGCGATGCCGGACTTGAGCACGGTGCGCTGGGTCGGCACGGTCACCGACAGCGGCTTGGTGGTGTCGATGTCCTGGTTGGCCAGGCGGTCGACGTCAGGGGCGACGGGTTCAGTGATGCTGTTGCGAACGCCGGTGTCGCCGTAGATGGAGAGCACGCCCGTCTTCTTGTTGTGCTCGATCTTGATGTGCTCCTTCTTGAAGCCGGCAACCGCCACCTCAATGGTGTAGCCGCCGTCGTTCTCCTGGTACAGGTTCAGCGGAGGGTAGCCGCCCTGCAGGGACGAGTTGGAGGCCATGTCGAGCATGCGCTCGAGCTCGCTGAAGAACGAGTCGAAGCCGAGGAACGAGGAAGAGAGAGGCGCAAACATACGTGCCATGATGGTACTCCTTCTGAGAAGCAAGTTGTGTGATGTGGGTCCCCGAAGGCAACCCGCTTGGTGAACGGACCCGAAGCATCCGCTCACCAATATTTATCACGGCCGGGAGGCTCAACCTGCGCAAACTTTGCGAGCTTCCTTCCACTGGCGGTGCGCCTCGTCCTTCATCTCCTGCAGCTCGGCGAGGGCGTTGCGCGCGTCCTCACGGTCTGAGTTGAGGTCGTACCACTTGTAGGTGGAGCCGGTCCTGCGCTCCTCTTCCTTGAGGGCGAGCTTGGTCTTGCGGATGCGGGCCGCGATCTCTTGGTAGTACTCGGTCCAGTCCTTGCGGGCCTGCAGGTAGGTTTCCTTGGAATTGAATGGATACATCATGATTGCTCCTTGAGGATGAGAGGGATGAGACGACTGCCGATCTTGTTGAGGCACTTCCACTTGATCCTGAAGGACGTGCTCTCCATGCCACCGAACATCTCAGCATTCGCGTGGATCTCGCTCAGCGCCGTCAGCAGCAGGGCCGGCGCGATGTCGAGGTGGGGATAGGACGTGGCCTCGCTCGGCTTGAGGAGGTGCAGGTCCATGTCGTGCTTCATCAGGCGCGCAGCAAGAGGCGAACCGCCGCTGGCAGCCCAGATGGCCGAGGAGATGGTGGCATGGTCAGGGAAGTGCCGCCTGCCTTCAGCGTCGATGGTGAGGCAGAACGGCTTGCCCACATCGTGGTAGATGTGGTACTCGGACAGCGTGTCGAGACTGGGACAGAGCTCGAGGAGCTTGTCACCATGTGAAATGGACCAGTCAGGCAGCCTCCACTCCAGAGAGCGGGAACCGATCAGGTCCTTGAACCTGCGGTCAACCTGATGGCCGTGCTCGAGCACGCTCAGTCCAGGCGCCTGCTCACAGGCGCGCATGCTATCTTCAAGTGCTGACAGCGCGCGGGGCGCTATCTTCGTACTAATGCCCTAATGGGCGGCGGAGATGGCGGTCTTGATGTGCTCGTTCATTTGGTGCTCCAAAGGCGAAGATGGGAAAGGTGGTGCCGATCTTCCTCAGTGAGAAGACAGGCGATTGCCGTGAGACCCCAGTCTTGATAGGGCTCATGGAACTCGGAGGTGACGATGCCTCGCTCGGACAGCGCAGAGCGAAGCTGTTCCAGCTGGTGCTGGTCGCGGCAGGTTAGATGAATGTAGGAGGGAGATGTCTCCATGTCGTAAATACGCGCATACTCGATGCCAGCGTGCGCCGCCTGAATGGCCTGCTGAGACAGCGGAATGTCCTTCCTTGAGATTGCGTAGAGGTAGTTCTTCATGTTCCTATCCAACAAGTATGCTCGATGGTATCACGCGCTCGTTGACAAGAGGCGCTCTGAGATGTTCAGCGGGTACGGCGAATGGCACCACGTTATACCCAAGTCGCTTGGTGGGCCTAACACCAAGGCCAATCTTGTTCGATTGACAGCACGCGAGCACTTCGTTGCCCACATGCTGCTCACTCGCATGACAGAGGGTGCAAATCGACGAAAGATGTTGTACGCGCTAAAGCGCACGGTGTCGTCAAAGACACATGTTCCCAACTCACGCGTGTTCAAGCGTGTGCGTGAGGCGTACGCGGTCGCCGTCTCCGCTACACTCACTGGCCGCACGCTCACCGACGAGCATCGTGCCAACATCAGTCGAGCACAAGAAGGGGTACCAAAGACAGAAGCGTTCAAGCAGCAGATGAGCGATCGCTTGAACGACGCAGAACGTGATGCACCCAGGCGGGCCAAAATCAAGGCAGCACTTACTGGTGGGAAGCGTTCAGAGGAGACGAAGCGGAAGATTGCTGAAACTCGTCGAAGGAAGTTCGCAGAGGGAACTTTGGTGACGAGGTGGTCGGCAGGGCGACCGTGCTGGTAGGCATACTCGATGGCGGCGTGGCCTGCCTGAATAGCCTGCTGCGCGATGGGGATATCGCGGCGAGAGATGGCATACAGATACGACTTGCTGGGAACCTAGGCCTTCATGGCGTCCTCACGGGTTGTTGATTGGGTGGCTGAACTATTTACAGTCGATGATGTATCTTACACTGCTGCGCGCTCGGCGTGTTGAGCTTGCGCAGGTTGACGAAGCACCCGAGCCAGAGCGAGCAGCACGCGCGCCTCGTTGGGCGTGCTTCGGATGACCGCCCGAGACGGCTGCTGCCAGAGGGGTGAAAGGCCAGGTGCTGTCTTCATGGTGTTTGGCTCTCGAGGTGGGGCTCGAACCCACGACCAACGGTTTTAGAGACCGCCGCTCTAACCAGCTGAGCTACTCGAGAATTGTGTTCAGTCCCAGGGTGAGGTCTGCCAGCTGTAGAGCCCGTTGGAACCGCGACCGTCCGAGTAGACGCGCGGCGCGGGCTTGACAGACACAAGCCGCTTGAAGGTCTCCACGTGAGCAACGGCCGAGGCCTGCAACTGAGGAGTGGAGCGACCTCCGGTGAAGAGGCGGTCAAGAGCCAGCGCGTGTTGTCGTTCGGACGGGGTCAGTTCGGTCTTCATCACTGCTCCTGTTGGTGCGCCGGGTGGGAATCGAACCCACGTAGACAAGGATTTAGAGTCCTCCGCTAGATCACTCAGCTACCGGCGCGTATGAGCCATTATACACCAACCGGCGCCTCAGAGCCAGAAGGATTTGTAACTTGGGGGAGGGTTACTCTTTTGCAGTGGAGGCGCCTTTGCCACGCTGCAGAGGTAGGCGTGTGTAACCGTCGTCGGGGTGGGTTGGTCAGAAACCCCGAAGAGGTGCGTGCTCAGGTCCTTCTTGAGCAGCTTGCCGTCCGGTGCAAAGGCGGTAGCGCCGAGCACCATCACCTTACCGCTGTCGCAGTTCGCAACCACAGCGTTGACGAAGGTGGTTGCTGTTCCCTCAGGAAGCGCCGTGCCCTTGAACACGGTGATGCGGATGATGCCACCCACGAGGTGGTTATCGTTGATGTCCGCGGCTGCCAAGGTTTCAGAGGCCACATCCACGGCCACCTCATCCGTGATAGCGATGCGCGTGTCGAACTTGAAGGGAGTGTTCGGCATCCGCGCTCGACCTCCCTGCGCCCAGGCTACCGCCATGAATGCAAGTCCTGAAAGGACCGCGAGAATGAGAAGGCGGCGGATGGTCATGGGAGCGCTCCTTTGGCACATGAGCTATTTTAGAGCGGAGGGCGAAGCAGGGGTGTAAACATCTGCAGGTTGGTTTCGGCGTGGGCCAGAAGCTACAACGGCCTCACGAGGAGGCCGAGGGATCTCATTCTTGGACGGGTGCGATCAGTGCCCCGCGTGTTTTACGCCGCTAGGCGCAGCTCACGTGCAGCCGAAACTGCCGGAGCCACGAAGTAAGCATCGTTTGCAGATACTTGGTTTTTCGCCGATTAGGTCGGTCGACTCTCCCGTCGCGTATCATCCTCTCCGCACCCCTGTCGAAACCAGGTCAGGCCCATGACGCAGTGCTCTAGCGGAAGCACTCTGTGGTGGACCTGGCGGGAATCGAACCCGCGTCCAGAAGCCTTCAATTCAGTCCGAATTACGACGATAGTTGCATTCTACACCAGCTTGAGGCCAATGTACACCCGCAACAACAGGTTGTTAGATGCCTTGCTCCTTGCGCCAACCTTCAGGGTCGGCGTTCGCCTTCTTGATGACGGCGATCACGTCAGCTGGCGATGCGACCCGCCCCATGTCCTGGCCGTGCACCGTGAGGTGGGCGCGAGGACCGATGGCGCTGACAATGAACTTCACGCCACCGTCGGTCGTGCCGTACAGGTTGACGTTGCCCGAGTTCTTCTCAGCGTGCACGTCCTTAACGAAGCCGCTCGCCTTCAGGCGCTCGACCCAGTCGTTCTCCTCATGGAGCTCGCTCAACACCATGGTACAATGATCCTTCCTGATCTCTCAAGCTGCCGCCTGATTTCCTCGAGAACGCGTCGTGCACGCTCGATCTCAGCATCGCTGGCCACCCCCACGTCCGTGACAATCACGCCATATGAGGTGGACCGCTCTACCGAGATCTCCACCTCCATCACACGCTTGGCTGCCCGGGCTCGCTTTGAGATGACCTTCAAGCGGTCGCTCCTCTGAGTATCTGCTCAGAGGTATTTACGGGCGGACAAGGAAGTTGTGGGTGCGGCCGTGAACTTCGCTGAGGTGCAGCAGCGCTTCGGCAACGGCGGTCGGCAGCCGCGGCTCCGACATGAGCCAGCGACCGAAGGCGTCGTCCAGCTCCTTCGTGCCCCAGAGGTCGGTGACGAGCCGGTGGAGCGACGGGGCGGACTTGGCCAGCTCGGCGATCGCTGATGCCTGGCGGCGAAACACCGCTTCGCCGGCGCGCGTGTCCTTGAAGCCATGCACCTGCTCGGGTTCGTCGCTGATGGCGCTGGCATCCAGCTCAGGCCAGCTCAGCTCCATTGGAACGGTGTCGTGTTCGTCCATGTCACTTCCTCTTGTGCAGCTGGTGGTGCTTCTCACAGAGCGTCTTGATCCAGCCGTCACCACCTGACTTGCCTGGTTCACCGCACCACTCGCACGTTTTGCTTGCCTTGTCCTCGGCCTGCCTTACGCGGGCGTAGATCTCGTCGCCGAGGGCGACCTTGACCGGGTCCTCGGGTCGATCTGGGTTGTAGACGTGGCTCTCACCTACGGCCCAGAGGTCGTAGTAGAAGCGCAGGCCGCCGAACTTCTCCTTCACCTGGCGCACCGTGAGCACGTAGCCAGGGTGCAGCTCCATGATCGCGTCGAGCTCAGCGAGCAGGGTGTCGAGGATGCCCCACCAACCGGCACCGACCTCATCGCCAATGGCGTTCCACTTGACGTGCGGGTACTTGGCCTTGATGGCGTTCCACGCCGCGTCGATCTTGTCCTGCAGCCCCTCGTGGATGCTGGTGCCGCGCTTCCACGCCCGAACGTAGTCCTCGTAGAGGCTGATGATGTCGCTCATGCGGCCTCCAGCAGAACGAAGACGCGCGAGGCCCGACGGATCGTGCCGCTTGGACCCTCGTCGCTGAACGCCGACAGCAGCATTCCAGTGTGGCTGATCCAGACCAGCTTGGGACAAGCGAACACGTGGCGCGCCGCCTTCGTGTTGATCGTCAGGCTTGCCGGTGCGTGGTCAGCCGGAAGCAGCGGCTCATCGGTCCAGAGCATGGAACCGGTGTTGCGCCACAGCGGAGCGACGGTGACCGTGCCCGGCTTGGCGCCCCACAGCAGCTCCTTCTCGGCAGCCTCTGGGTAAACGGTGACGTCGTAGATCATGGGATGAAGGTGTGTCGAAGTAGAAGGATGACGGCCTCATGCAGCGGGTTCTTGGAGCCATCGTCCAGCTCGTCGATGAGGCGCTGCACCTCCCAGGCCTGCCACTTGATGTTCACGCAGCGGACCACCTCCATCGAACCGATCCCTTCCTCGCGCGCCCAGGCGATGCAGCGCCGAGCGTAGTCCGACTTGTCCTCACCAAAGGTCAGGTCGGGCATGCGAGAAAGGGTGGTGCGATAGGAGTGGGATAGGTCCATGGTGCCATTCTACACCGAATGAAGCCGGCAGTACAACCCTGATCGCAGGTTGATCAGCGCCTGCTGAAGATGAAGAACGGGCTGTAGCTTTCGCAGTAGCCCGGCTTGTCGTACACGACCTTCCAGCCCTCCTTCTCGTACAGCGGCTCGAAGTCCAGCCAGTTCTTCTCGAAGATCCAGTCCATCGTGACCGTCAGACCCTGCTTGGCTGCCTCGTCCTTGATGGCCTCGATGATCTCCTTCTGCTCGATCTGGCAGGAGCTGCCGCTGTACCGCGCCGCCAGCAGCGAGTTGACGGCGTTGATGACGAAGTCAGGAATGACGGATGCCCTTGAGGCGAGGGCCTCTTCAGGAGAGAACGGCTTGCTCATGACGCTCCTTTGAACGGTGAATGATGGGCGCGCGAAGTCCGCCGCCGAGCCAGTTTCGCGTCTCGATGATGCCAAGCGCCCTGCAGGCGATGTACAGCAGGACGAGCAGCCAGCCGAAGCAGATCCAGCCGCCGATCTGTGAGCTGAGCTCCGGCAGACCAACCGCGCCGGCCACCTCGTAGGCATGGAAGAAGGCACCGACCTCAAACGAGGCGTCGATCAGGATGTTGTGGAACAGGTAGATGGTCACCGCGTACGTGTTGACGAAGCGAATGACGCCCTTCGACCAGCTCGGCAGAGCTCCCAGCGAGGGGTTGAACGAGAGCAGGAGGAAGGCGGTGCCGAACGAGAGCAGCGCCTGGGCAGTCGGGTTGCCAGTGAGCGACAGCTCCTCGTACGTCAGGCCAATCGAGGCCAGCGCGAGGACGCTGAACACGACGTACTTCACCCAGCTGCTGAGCTCATCCAGCTTGCCGGTCGCCTTCGCGAAGCCGAGCAGCCAGCAGGCGCCGAACGTCAGGACGTTGAAGGCCGTCTCACCGCGCAGCGTCTCATGCGGATCAGGAACCAGGGTGACGTACGCGAGGAACGCGAACAGCCAGCCGAAGACGAGCACCCACGACAGGCGCTTGAAGAAGGTCAGCAGGAGCGGTGACAGCAGGAGCAGCCAGATGTAGGCCGCGATGTACCACGTCACGACGGTGGCGTCGTTCGCAACCGCGTTGTCGAGGTTCCAGGTGACGCGCTCCAGCGGAAGGAACCACGCAAGCGTTGGCTGGAGCTCGATGCCGGCACCGCGCGCGAAGAAGAGACCGGCGATGAGGGAGAGAAGCGCGAACAGCCACCACGTCGGCAGCAGGCGACCCAGCCGCTGAATGAGCACCTGCCCAACGGGCCGCTCGTTCAGCGACAGCGCGATGAACCACCCGCCCAGCGCGAACATCACGCCGAGCGAGGGGAAGTAGGTCAGCAGCTGCCAGCCGAAGAAGTGGAAGATGACGATGCGGCCAAGCGAGATTGCTCGTAGCGCGTCAGGGTAGAGCTGGCGGTCCATCAGATCCCCGTTGGGTCAATGAAGCAGACCGGCTTGCGGTGCCGGACTGCGTGCTCGAGCTCGCCGCGCACGCCCTTGGACGTGTTGTAGGTGCTGTCCATGGTGTAGACCGGCTTGGTCCACCCCTCGAACATCAGCACCCACACCTCGTCGCAGCGCTCGATCAGGCGACGGCAGCGGTCACCCCAGACCTCCCACGTCGGGTCGGCGCTGAGGTGCGGGAGCAGCATGTAGTCCTGCACCATCGGCGCCGTGAACGTGTGGTCAGGGTACTTCTCGTGCAGCTTGGCCATGGCCGCGTAGACGTGCGAGTAGAGGCGCCCGGTCTGGGCGCTCTCCCGCATTGCGCTGCCCTTGGTCGGCATGGCCACGAAGATGACCTTGCCAGGAACGCTCAGCTTCCGCATGGTCAGGCAGCGCGGGCGCGGACTTGGTCGAGGTTGCTCTTGTTGTAGAGCTGGCCCAGGTAGTACGACAGCTGGTGCTTGTCCTCGAACTCGTCGCTCAGCGGACCCGTGTCCAGGCGGGCGGCGGCCCATTCGCCGGTCAGCTTCCACTGCACGGCGGTCATCAGGCCTTCCTTCGACTTCTTGCCAGGGTCGGTGATCGGGTCCTTTGCGATGCCGAGCCAGTGCTCGGTGCCGTCGGCCTCGCGGATCAGGAGGGCCGAACCCTTCTGCGCGAACTTCAGCGTGTCGCGGTTCACCTTCTGCAGGAGAGCACCGCCGCTGCCGAAGACCATGCACTCGGGCGAGTAGCCCATGGCCATCAGGTTGCCGAGCATCGTCAGCATGTTCAGGCGATCGACGCCGTCGCCGTAGATGATGCCGACGCAGTTGATGACCTTGTAGCCCTTGGCGTTGACCGTGTGGCCGTAGGCGGCGTCCTGCAGGCGGATCAGACGGGGAACGACTTCCAGCATGTCGCCGCTGTCGGGACGGAAGACGACCTTCGCCTTGCTGGCGCGGATCAGCTCCACGAACTCGGGCGAGCAGAGCTTCTCTGCGCAGCGCCACATGTCCTTGCCGTCGATGACGATCGACACGATCGTACCGGGTTCAGCGTTGGCCAGCAGGGCGCGCAGGTAGGCTTCCTCGCCTTCGTCGTCCAGGCCGAACGAGCACTCGACGCTGTGCTCGGTGGCGAACACCGAGAAGGCGGACATCGGGCTGTCGTAGTAGAAGTTGGCGGCGAGGACGCCTTCGACGGTGTCCGAGCCCATGAACGAGACGAGGTGAGCGGCGCCGCCGATCTCGGCCTGTTCACCGCAGGAAACGCCGCGGCCACCGAAGTCGTGGAGGGCGAAGGCCGGCGAAGCTTCGGCACTTGCACCTAGCGCGTAGAAGCGGTTCAGCTCCTGCCGCGTGTCGCGGTCGAGCGAGGCGATCGTGGTCGGGTACCAGACGCCGCGGAGGATGATGGTCTCGAAGCCGCTGGACATCCAGAAGAGGTCCTCGTCGAGGCAGGTCACGCTGTAGAGCGGGATGCCGCCGCGTGTGACGGTGCCTTCGGGCAGGGCGCGGATGATCAGGGGAGGCATGCCACCGTACTCGGTGACGACCTTCTCCCAGTCGGCGCGGGCGAAGAGCGGGCGGCCGAAGTGGGCGAGCGCGAACTTCTCGGCGGCGTCGATGTGCGCCATCGTGATCGGCTTGGAGAAGAACTTGGCGAGCAGCATCTGCATGCCGAACATGGTCACCTTGACCTGGCTCGAAACGCGTGCCTCGCCGTAGCTGGACATGCCGACGACCTTGGCGCCTCGCTTGGCCAGCCGCTTCTGCAGCTGCTTGAACATGAAGGGGTGCGTGAACTTGTAGCTGTCGGTGCGGAAGATGATGCTGATGATCAGCTCGTCTTCGGCGGTCCACGCGATGTCGGTGGCCTTGGGGGCCAGAATGGTTCGTACTGACATGGTAGAGCTCCTCTATCCATTTGCCGGGTCTCTTTGACCCAGCTGGCAACGAGAACGTGCGGCCGTTGCCTTACCGCATGGTGCTATTATACACCAACCCCGGCCACAGAGACAACATCCTCTGAGGTCGGGCCAAAAGATTTGTAACCAACCCGGTAACCGAGCTGGCCCTCGATGAATGTAACGATTTCACTGGCTGGAATGACGCGCCTCTGGCCGTCATTGTCGTACATCACGACTTCCGGACCCACCTGGTCGAGACATGTAACAGCGATGACCGGGTCCTCGAGAGTCAGGTCAGTGTACAGCTGGGTCTCGCGAGCTCGCTCGAGGTCTGCCTTGATGAACCGACGCAGCTCGCCGAGGTGAAGCGGCGCGAAGCGAATGGTGCCCTGCCACTGGTTGGTAACGTTCGTGGTCTCAACGATGGTGCGCTCAGTGAACACCTCACCATCGTGAAGGAGAGGACCTGCCCCGTGGCGGGTGGCGTAGCAGCGCGTGACATACACGGGCTGGATGCTTGATGCCCACAGGCGCTCAGCTGCCTGCATCGCGTACTTCAATCCAGTCAGCGAACGCGTGACGTGCGGGAACAGACCGAACTCTTCGTCGAGCATCAGGCCCTGCGCACCTTCCATGACGATCGGCCTCGACGGCGACCACAGGTCCATGTCGTAGGACAGCTCGGTGTCGTACGAGGCGATCGCGATGTTGTTGAAGCCCTGCTTGAGAATGAGCGCGTGCTGCTCGTAGTTGTCGTTGCGCAGCACGTCGCCAGTCTTGAGGATGATCTCCTCGCTGACGCCGTCCAGACCAAGGGCCTTGAGCCGTGCAGGGACCCACTCGCTGTGGATCTGCTGCATCTTCTTGGAGAGCGACTGCACGCTTGCCAGCGCGATGTCGCTAGCAAACAGCGGGAAAGATGAGTGGCGCGTGACGGTCTCGTTGATGCCGATGCCGCACGAACCGTGACGACCAGCACCGCGCATGATCTCAGCGGTGGCGTTGATCGCCATGTCGAAGATCGTGGTGACAGGTGCGTCGGCATCTGCCACGATCTCAGGTGAGTAGCCCACCGCCTGCAGCTTGCGAAGCTCGGACTGCAGGAGGTATGGGTTGATGATGAAGCGAGGCCCCAGAATGGTGCGAGCACCTGCAAAGGTGCCTGCTCCCAGGTGGCTGAAGATGTGCTGCAGCCCGGTAGGGGTCGTGACAGTGTGGCTGGCCTGAGCGCCGCCGTTGAAGCGGAGCACGCTGTCGGCGCCAGTGCGGCGCACCAGGTAGTCCGTCATCAAGCCCTTGCCCTCGTCGCCGAAACCGGCACCGATGACAACGTACGCGTCAGACCCATTCCACACTTCACTCATTTCACCATTCTCCAGAGAGCGGCGTTTCGTACTTCACCATCGCCTGATAGACGACGCGGTCGTTGATGGTGCAGCCGCCGAACGGCTGAAAGCCCTCGGCCAGCGCCTCTTCTACCCGCCGCTGAAGCGTGTCGATCGTGCCGAACAGCACCTTGTAGGCGACGATCCGCGGCTGGGTAGAGCATGACTTGCAGCCCATGATCAGCTTCCCTTCAGCGCGTTCTTGAACGCGTGGCGCAGGGCTTCCTTGCAGGTGCTCTCTGCGATCACCTCGTGGATGTCGGCGCCGTTGGCGATGCGCATCGTGGCCAGGACCACGTCGGTCAGGTAGCGCGTGTCGCGGAGGTACAGGTGGTTGTTGCCGAGCAGGCTGTCCCAACCGCGGAGGTTGTAGCCGCCCTTCTCGACGGAGACGTGGAACACGCGGAACTTCTCCTGTGCCAGGCGCAGGCTCGCTTCCGGCGTCATCGTCTCGTAGTCACCTGGGCCGAACACCTTCGCCAGCTGGTGCGGCGGTACCGGCTGGTACGGCACCGGCTCATCGCCGAACGTGAACAGGAAGCCAGGCTTGCCCGTCTTCTCGAAGTTCTCGAGGTACGTGTAGCGGCCGGCGAAGTACCAGGCCAGGTCGTACGACTCGGAGCCGTTGCCACCGCCGTTGTTCACCAGCCACAGCTTGCGCAGCTGCTCGACGATCTTCAGGTCCGGCTCGAAGTACGAAACCTGCAGCGCGCCGTGTGCCGTGACGAACACGTCGTCAATGCCCATGAACATCACGTGCGGGTCGGTCACGACGCCGGTGGCGTGGATCTCGGTCATCAGCTTCGGCAGCTCGGTCTTGGCGATCTGCTCGGCCACGGCGCCCATCGAGCCCGTCACGTCGAGGCCGAGGATGATCGGCGTCGGGTTCGGGTTGTGCTCGCTGATGATGCTCTCGCGGAGCTGCAGGCCCTTGCGCTCGCCCTTGCCGACCTTCACGTTGCGCGGGTCCATCTTCTCGTCCACGCTGTGTGAGAAGACCTCGTCGCGGCTGGCTGAGCGGTAGTTGGTGGTCTTGGCGTACGTGCTGTACGCGCTGTCATCCCATCTTGCGTTACCCATGGTGGGTCACTCCTTTCGATACTTGTCTGAGAACTTGCGAGCCAGTCGCTCGTAGACATGGTGCGTTGGCACCACCTTCAACGAGCTGCCGGTCCTGATCTGCCATTCCGAGTTGCGGTCAACGTACGGCATGAAGCACACCAGCACCTGGTCCTGACCGGTCTCCTCACCCAGCGCGTCGATGATCTTGCGCACCGCCTCTCGCTGGTTCTCGGCGACTGACCCAAGCCGCATCTTGCCGTTGTGCAGCACGACGTCGTTGGACTTGCTGTCAGCCACCAGGAAGACGCACTGCTCGGGTCGCTCGTTGTGGTTGGTTACCTTCGACACCTTGATGAGGTAGTCGAACGCGCCAGGACAGTACTTCGTCCCGACGATGGTTACGCCCTCTAGAGCTGATCCGCCGCGGAGAGGCCTGAGCCCGTGAAGGTAGGCCTCGCCCGCGTCGCGCGTGTCGGTCAGCCCCTCGAGAAAGGGCTGCTGCCGCCGGTCTTCTTGCCGCCGGTGAGCGCGTCGAACGGCGAACCGCCGCCCTTCATCATGCTCATGAGCATCATGGTCTGCATCATGTTGCCCATGCCGCCGGCGTTCTGGCCCTGGCCGTTCATCATCTGCATCAGCAGGAACGGCATCATCTTGTCGGTGGCTTCACCGTCCAGGCCGCCCATCAGCATCATCGGCATGAGCATGTTCTGCATCGCGCCGAGGTCGCCCTGGCCGCCGGGGAGCATGCTCACCAGCGAGCGCAGCACCATCACGCCGCTCTCGAAGCCCATCAGCTGGACCTTCGGCGGGGTCCACGAGGCGGTCTCGCCGTTCGGTTTCAGCAGCTTGAACTTGACCTTGTCGCCGTCTTCCTTCTTCTCGACGACCCACGCGATGTTGTTGCGGGCGCCGCGGTAGATGATGTCGCCGACCTGGACGCCGTTCTTCGGCGTGGCCTGGGCGAAGGCGGGAAGCGCCATGCCGAAGTCGTCGAGCAGGTTCAGGCTGATGGTGGCGTCCTCGCCGGTACCCTCGAGGGTGGCGATGCCTTCATCGGTCTGGACACCGATCTTGCCGGTCATGAGGTCCCACACGACGCCATCGGCGCGGCGGAACATTCGGGAAAGCAGCTTGTCAGCACCTGGGAAGTTCATACGGTTCTCCTTGTGGCCAGTGGATGTACTCACGCCCTGTGGCCGAGAGGGTGGAGCGGGTTGATGGAAGCCAGGTTGCCCTGGTGCGTAAATAGCGTGGTGATCTTGGAGGTACTTGAATGAAGCCCTACGGACTGGTCTACCTGACCACTAACTTGAAGAACGGGATGATGTACATCGGTCAGACCCACTACCGAGAGGTGATGCGTGACACCTACTTCGGCAGCGGGAAGGCAATCAAGAGGGCGGTCAAGAAGAACGGCATCACTGCCTTCAAACGGGAGACGCTGTTTGAGGCTTTCACCGCCGAAGATCTGGACTGGGCAGAACGTCATTTCATTGCTGAGCATGATGCCGTTCGATCGCGTCGCTTCTACAACATCACACCTGGAGGACGAGCCTCGTTGGGTTTCACCGGCAAGAAGCACACAGCGGAGCGCAATGCTGCTCTTAGCGCCAAGATGATCGGTCATGGTGTCACCGACGCTGTTCGCACAAGCGCTGCCAACATAGGACGCAAGCATGGCGCTGTCAACGGCGCCCGCCCTCTCATTTGCCCGCACTGCGGTAAACAGGGGAAGGGCTTCGGCATGACGCGCTGGCACATGAACAACTGCGCTCATAGATCCTTGCCCCCAATCATGGTTTCCAAGATTGCCGCATGATCCTCGAACCACATGTCGGTGCGCTCGAGGGCCTCGTCGACGGTGATCCACTTGCAGTCGAGGATCTCGTCCGGCGCGTCGGCGTCCTCGCTGCCTGCGGAGACCGGCGGCAGCGGCTTGGTGTCGTCGAGGCGGAAGTAGAAGGCCGTCGTGATGGTTCGACCGCGCAGGCTCCGACCGGGGTGGTCGAAGACCTCGTAGTCGCGGATCGAGCCCTTGAGGATGTTGCTCGTGATTTCCTTCGCGTTCTTGCCGATGGCGAGGCGGATGCCCGTCTCTTCCACCAGCTCACGCACGGCGCCATCGCGCAGCTTCTCGCCTTGGTTCAGGAAGCCGCCAGGCAGAGCCCAGAGACCCTTGCCAGGCTGGTGACCGCGCTTGACGACGAGCACGTGACCCGATTGCACGACGACCGCGTCGACAGTGGTGAAGGTGACCGGGTACGGCGCCGCCGACCAGTCCTTCTTGTACTTCTCGATGAAGCGGTACTCCTGCTTCAGGCTCTCATAGGCGGCCGAGTGGCTCTGCACCCAGCTCGACAGGAACTTGAGGGTGGAGGCCGGCATCATCTTCGCCATCTTGCCCTGCAGCTCGATGTCGGTGTTGGTGAAGAGCCAGTCACGGATCTGGGTCGCGCTGACGTTGAGCGAGCCATCTTCACGGTACGGCTCGACGAGGTCCTGCTTCCACTGACGGAAGGACTGCAGGTACCAAGTGGATTCGTCGCGATCGGAGCCGGTGAGATAGACGTCAGAGAGGTGCGCGTCGATGTCACCGAAGTTGTACTCGGCGATCGCTTCCTTGACGGTGCTTTGCACCTGCCGGATCCAGAGTGTGTCGTTGTACGGATAGTCGCGGATCGGCAGGATGCGGAGGGCGCCATGCTCACCGTTGATGCCCATGTGCCACTTCTCGATCATCGAGCGGCGTTCCTGGAACGTGAACGGGTTCTTGAGGCTGCGGGCCTGGCCGCTGGAACCGACGAGAACGATGACCAGCTTCGAGGTCTCGAGCGCGCGCTTCAGAACGTGGGCGTGACCGCTGTGGAAGGGGTTGAACCTCCCAATGTACACGGATACATCCTTCATGCTTGTTCTCCCACTTGCCAACCAACTGTGTTCTTGCCGACGGTTTTGAGCTTCGGCGTCAACTGAACTGCTGCTCCTTTGTTCTTCAGTAGCGCGCCTAGAGATAGTGACTTCTGGGTGCAGAAGTCAGATAGGGCATCAACTCCCACGAACGTGAACGCTTCACCTTCAGGAGATTGAAGCACGAAGGTCTTCGTACGCGGGTGATTACGAACATCGGAGAAGCGAGACAGCTGACGCGCAGCGTGAAGAGGGTTCTTTCTGCCAGTCAGGGCAGCCGAGATCTGCTCATTGACGCTGGGGTCTCGTTCTCTGTTCTTCTGCCCGATTTTGCGCCTGGTTGCTTCGGTGTGATTGAACCCTGGAAGCCGGCCGCCTCCTCCACCAGGTGCGACATTCATGCACAATCCGTCGTTGAGCATCTCGGTGGTGATGGCACTCTTCTCGGCTTCCTTGAGTTGCTGCCGTGTCTCGTAGGTACCGAGAATCTCAAAGCGATGCGCAGTTTTACCGTACTTTTTGAGGGAGCGGGTGATGAAAATGCCTGACCCCATGTACCCATCATTTGGGTTGGTGGTCGTGTGCATTCCTACGTAGTATCTACCGGTTGGTAGACATGTAGTCTTGTAGAGAAGATGTACTTGCGCCATACGGAACTCTCCGTTAGGTTGGTGACTGCCTTCAGCTTCTTCGCTGTCGGCTCTGTATTTACGTTCATTGTAGCACAGGGTGGGCTTTTCGGGCTCACCTTGTGCAGGTTAGTCGCCCTGCTTGGCAGTGCGCACGAGATCCATGGCGTCCTCGAGGGGAGGCATCCTCACGAGGCCGGCGGCCTGCAGCATGTTGCGCCGCAGCTCGTCGCACAGCGAGTTGATGGTCTCCTCGCTGAGGTCGGTGATCTTCAGGTGCGCGGCATGGAACCCATCCTGGCGTCGGCCGGGCTTGTGTTTGACCGGAAACGCCGTGGGGATCGGCAGCGGAACCAGCTCGATGGTGATCTGCGCCATCACTTCTTCTCCTTGATGACCACGAAGTTCTTGATCGTGGGAGCCGGCGCTGAGGCCGGCAGCACGTTGATGGACGCCGCCTTGGGAACAAGCAGCTTCATCTGAGTGCAGGTGCCGTTGATGGTTCTGCCCGTGCCATCACGGCGGTCAGCGGCAGAAGCGATCGCCCGACGCAGCATGCGGTCGCAGCTGTCGTAGTCGGCGATGTTGTCGATCTTCAGCATGCCACCGTCCCACGAGTGCAGGACGAGGACCCAGACGAGAATGATGTCCATCAGAGGAGCCTCAGAAGCCAGACGCGGAGCGCGCGTCGGATGCGCGGGCCGCCGCAGTTGCGGCAGCGCGCACGGTAGATGGCGCGCTTGTTCTTCATGCGCTCACCTTGACGCGCCGCACGGTGGCACCGCTCGAGGTCTTGATGATCTCGACGTTCGGGTCCTTCTTCTTGACGGCGGTGCGCTTGACGCCCTCGACAGCGGCCTTGACGGCGCTGCGGGCCTGCTCGACGACGACCGAGGTTGTCGGCTTGTTGGTGCCGCGGTTGGCCTTCGTGGGGATGCCGTTCTTGTCGGTGAGGCGGCCGCCGACGATGCGCGAGAGCTCGATCAGCTCCTTCTTGACGGAGCGGAAGTTCGAGCTGGGCTTGACAGCCTGCGCCGCGGAGACGAGCAGCTGCTCGTTGGGCTTGATGAAGTCGGGGTTGACGAAGTTGTAGGTGCGCGGGATCTTCCAGCCGTCGGCGCCGAGGGTGCTGTCGGAGGTGACGACGATCTCGACGTCAGTCCAGTGCTGCGCGTGATCCGCCGGACGGTGGTCCTTCCAGAACCCGTCCTTCATCTGGGGAATGAGCACGGCTTGCAGGAGGTGGGCTTGAACGGCCGATGAAACGTACAGTCGCTTGGTCATGGTTGTGGTTTCTCCAAAGTCTGAGCTGGTCAGCTTAGGGTGATTGTATCACACCTTTTGCTGATTGTACACCTCAGGTTGTAACAGCAGGTCGAGGCGGTTGAAATGTAACCGGCTTCGGGTTCTTCGAGGAAGTGAGGACGATGTAGCCGTCCTCCTCGATCGCCAGCTGCATGAAGACGCCGTTGATCACGGGCTGCAGCCGGTCATCGCACTCGGTGGCACGGATCGAGAGGATGCCCTCGATCATCTTGACTTCCAGCTCGACGAACGCGCTCTCGGGGATCATCCTCGCAGACGTCCCCGAGATGGTCTCGAGGTACATGATCGACCACTGCTGGCCTGCGGTGGCCAGGAGGCTCAAGGCCTCGTTGGTCACGCAGCGCCAGAAGTGCTGGACGTTGACGATCGGGTTCACTTCTTCTTCGCTTCGCGGTTGATCGCCGCCTTGGCAGCCGAGTGAACCGGCCACGAGATGCGGTTGATGTCGAGCGGGTCGACGTCGCGCCACTTCGGGTGGAACGACTTGCCGGTCAGCGGGTTCTTCTCGCCGCTCTGCAGCTTCTCGATGTTGCGTGAGATGCACGAGACGAGGTCGGCGATCTCGGCCTGGCGCTCCTGCTTGAACGCGTAGGTGATCAGCGCGTTGTCCACCTTGTAGGTGTTCACCGAGATCTTGGTGCCCGGGTACGTGCCGGCCGGGATCAGTGCCTTCGTGTAGAGCGGGAACTCGTCCAGCTTGGGGTGCTTCAGCGGCAGCAGCTTGACGCCGGGGGTTTCCTGGATGATGCCGACCGGCTTGCCGGCGACGATGAACATCGCATCGGCCTGGCCCGCGGTGACGAGCTTCATGCCCTCGGCCTGCGTGGCGTAGAAGCCCTGCCACTTGATGCCGGTCAGGGCCTTGATCACCTGCACAGAGACCCAGGTGCCCGAGCCCTCGGGACCTTCGATGACGCGCTTGCCGGCGAGCTGCGAGAGGTCGTTGATGGGTGAGCCGTCCTTGGCAACCAGGTGGATCTCGGTGGAGAAGAACGGGAAGACGACCTGGATCTTCTCCATCATCTTCGGGTCCTGGCCCTGCTGGTACTTCAGGCCGTCGAGCTGCGCGATGCCGAACTGGGCACGCGGGTCGCCGTAGACCATCACGATGTTGTCGAGCGTGCCGTTGGTCACGACGTTCTCAATCTCGGAGCCGGGCTTTGAGCACACGGCGCGGATGTCCTCGGTCATCGGCCAGTTGGTGCCGTTGGGAGAGGCGGAGGCGATGCCGAAGGGCTTGGCGCCGGCGGAGGCGACGAAGGCCAGCGCGGCGACGGCGAGAAGGGTGCGCTTCATGTGGGTTCTCACTTCTTGGTGGAGCCGAGCACATTGGCCAGGCCGGCGTCGTTGGTCGGGGCGGGGGTCAGGGTGGGCGCCGGTTCGACAGCGGGAGCAACTGTCGGGGCAGGTGCCGGAGTGGCTGCGATGGCGGCCTGGCCTTCTGCGCTCTTCTCGGCAGGGACCGCGACCACGGGAGCCGGAGCCACCGCGGGCTCAGACTTCGGCAGCATCGAGACGGCGTACTTGCCGGCGAAGATGACGCCAAGCACCACGCTGGTGACGATGATGAACTTCGGCAGGGGCTTCATGCGGGAGAATGACACTTCAGTTGCTCCTTGGTGAATGGTGAGGTGGTATTGTGATTGTAGACCAACCTGCTCAGGTCGTACACTGGCGAACGCAGGTTGACCAGTACAAGCCACATCTCACAGCGTCTTGAAGAGGGCGTAGAGCTCCTGAACCGTGGGCCAGAAGGCTGGGTTCTTGTCGATCTGCGGGTCCCAGGCCAGACCGCGCTCGATGAGGTCGATGCGCTTGATCACCGTCGCACCTGGCTTGCCTTCCTCGCGACCCAGCACCCACACGTCGTCGGCAAGGCGAACTGCTGACTCGAGGTCGTGCGTCGTGAAGATGACCGTGTTGTGCTCGTGCACCGTCGAGGTGTGCAGGATCGTGTCGTACACGCGGTTCTTGGCCACAACGTCGAGACCGGAGAACGGCTCGTCCATCAGCAGGAAGTTGTTGGCACCGAGCAGCTGCTGCGTGATAGCGATGCGCTGGCGCTGGCCGCCCGACAGCTCGAGAGGGTAGCTCTGCTTCTTGTCCATCAGGCCGAAGTGCGTGAGCAGCTTGTCAGCCTCAACGACCGCCTGCTTCGCGTCGTAGCGCTGGTGCGCGGCGAGCATGAGGTTGCTCCACACGGTGCGGTGCTGGAGCAGCGGGTAGGACTGCTGCACGACACCGACGTCATGAGCTTCGGCGACCTTCTGCTGAACGCCGATCTTGACCGAGCCGGTGGTGGGCGGCTGCAGGCCAGCGATGCAGCGGAAGAGCTGCGTCTTGCCGATGCCCGATGGGCCGAGCAGCGCAACGACCTGGCCCTGCTCTATGCCTTCTCGCACGATGTTGTCGACGTGAAGGTTGATGTCGCGAAGGATGACCTTCGGGCCGTACGCCAGCGAGAGGTTCTCGATGGTCAGCAGGCGCTCGTTCTTCGTGTAGGCACGGGCGTTCATGCGCGAAAGACCTTGTGGAATTCGAGATGGATCTTGACAGGATAGGCGGCCCAGCCTTGGCTGTACCACGTTACGGCCTCGACGCGGTAGACGTTTTCACCGACGACGATGAACTCGTTCTTGCGAGGCACCTCAGGAAGACTGATCACCTGCCCAGAAACGGTGTCATCACCGTCGAGAATGATGTGGATCACTTCTTGCTCCTGATGAAGACGCGGTAGCGAGCGTGCTCGGCCACGATGAGGGCCTCACACAGCCAGTCGAGGAGGCGCTTGATCACCGATCGCTCCGGTTGAGGCGGGTCCACGGGCAGACCGCCAGCCGCAGCAGGCTGAGCAGGTAGTCCTGGGCCAGGCCGTAGCTGAGGATGGTCAGCTGGATCGCGAAGACGTCGTTGAGGTTGAAGTACTTGTTGCTGTTCAGCAGCATGGCACCGATGCCGCCGTCAGAGCGGGTGATGCCTTCCACCATGGCAAGCAGGGTCCAGCCGACGGCCGCGTTCTGCCGCACCAGGTCCAGCATGTCACCGCTCTTTCCACGAAGCATCAGCTCGTAGGTCAGCTTCCAGCCGCTGAGGCCAAGGCTTCGTGCGTAGTCGATCTCGGTCAGCGGCACCGAGCGAACCACGTCGATCATCGACCTCGCCAAGAAGACGGTCATGCCGAAGGTGAGCAGGCTGACCTTCAGCTCCAGCTGCGAGCTCGTCCACAGCGTGAACAGGAACGTCAGACCGGCGAAGCCAAGGAAGCGCAAGGCGGAGACGAAGTTGCCGAACGCCTTGAACAAGTCGGCGGTAGAGAGACATGCGATGCTCCAGGAGATGAGCGTGGAGAGGACCAGCGCGTAGCCGATCACCTTCATCGAGCTGAACAGCTCGACCAGCAGGCCCTTCGTTGTGGCGAGGGTGTTCCACGCCTCAAACACGCCGAGCGGTGAGGGCAGGCCGGTAGATGACGGGGCGACGCACCAGAGGCCAAGCAAGATGACAAGCTGACCGGCCGCAAGGAATTTGGCGCTGAAGCGCCGCCCCATGTGAAAGGGTGTGAAGAGAGAAGTGAGCATTGGGATCCTAGTACGCGCTGTAGAGCTTGAGCACGATGATGCTGTGACGCTCGTACCGCTTGTCCTCTTCCTTGAGCTGCTCAGCAACACTGTCAGCTGCCTGCTTGGTACTGAACTCAACCACCTGTGAGGTGAGGCCAGCTTCAGGACCACGAGAGACTACGATCATGAGACGGTACATGCGATGCTCCCTCAGGCAGCGCTCTCGACGAGCGCTCTCGGAAGGAGAGGGCCGAAGCCCTCTCACATGCCTGCTTACTTGCGCAGCAGGATCTCGACGCGTCGGTTCTGGGCCTTGCCAGCAGCCGTCTTGTTGTCACCCACCGGCTGGGTGTCACCGAAGCCGCGGGCCGTCACGCGCTCGGCCGGGAAGTTGGCCGGAGCGTTCGTCATCAGGAACTGCTTGACGGCTTCAGCACGGGCCTTCGACAGCGCCAGGTTGGCAGTCGGGTCGCCGACGTTGTCGGTGTGGCCGTTGATCTGCACGTTCAGCGCCGTCACAGCGGCGTCGTCGAGGATCGCGTTCAGCGCAGCGACTGCCTTCGGCGTGAAGGTGGCCTTGCCGGTGTCGAACTCGATGGACACGGCCTTCGCAGCGAACGTCTGGGTAGTGGCAGCCGAGTAGGTCGGCGTGGCAGCCTTGGCAACGTTCGTGGCGCCCTGCAGGAGCTCAGCGACGTAGCTGGTGTCGACGACATCTTCGAACTTGCGCAGGCCGCCAGGCATCACGTCCGGGAAGTACTTGACCGCGATGTTGCCGTACACGGTGTAGACCTTCTTGAAGAGCGGGTCGGCGCCGTTCAGACCGAACATGAAGGCTGCATCAGCGATGCCGTTCGTGGTCGAGCCACCAAGCGAGATGGTCTTGCCGTCCGGACCGGTGTCGGTCGTGCCCTTGAAGAGGCTGGCCCAGTAGCTGGCGTCCTGCTCACCGAAGACCTTCGCGTTCTCGGCAGCGGCGACCATCAGAGCGGCGTTGTCGCTGCGGACCTTCTCGCCACCTTCGAACGTGGCGGCCAAGAGGGCCTTCACGACGTCACGGTGCTTCGCCATCCACTGCTTGTTGCCGATCAGGAGCGACGGCATCTGGTAGGCGTACTCCTTGGTGGAGGCCAGCACGCGGATGCTCTTGCCCTTGGCCTTCATCTGCGTGAAGACGTTCGTGTCGCCGGGCGTCCAGGTGGCGGTGCCGTTCACGCACACGTTCTGCTTCTTGCCGGTCTCGACGTTCGAGCGCTCCTCGCAGGCGCCGCTGATGAACTTCTGGTCAGCGTCGGTGAAGGCCGACACGCCGGTGAAGTTGATCGCATTCGGCACGTAGACCTTCGGGTCGGCGTTCACGGGGATGCCGTTGTCGCTGGCGTACTTGATGCAGATGTTGATGTCGCCGTCACCGAGAACGCCGGCGATTAGGCTGCCGCGCGGTTCGGCGTCGCCAGCGATGATGCACTTGTCCTCGCCGCGGCTGTAGCCGATGCCGGCGATGGCCGAGACGGACTGGTTGAACGGCTTCAGCGCCTCGTTCGCGCCGATGGCGAAGGCCGGGTAGCCGTCGCCCATGATCACGACGAAGTGCACGCCTTGGGCCGGGTCCTTCGCGAAGGCGGCCATGTCGGCGATCATCTTGCTGTAGTCGTCTTCGCGCTTGATGTCCACGTTCAGGCCCTTGGCCTTCAGCGCGCCGCTGGCCTTGGCGTAGGTCAGGCCGCTCACGCCGTTCCAGGCGAGGACCTTGACGCGAACGGTTTCACCGCTGACGGCCGGCGCCGAGAGGGTGGAGCTGCCGGTGGTGGCAGCCACGGTGGTGGGGAGGTCGATCTTGTCGGGCACGGCGACGGCGATGGTCGGCTTCGGTGCCACGTACTTGGCGAGGGAGGTGTTCTCGACGGCGTACTTGCCGGCGAAGAAGAGCACCGCAAGGCCGCCGAAGATGGCGATTGCCTTGGGCAGGGGTTTCATCTGAGCCACGGTTGTCCTTTCAATTGCGGGTAGAGTTGGTCAGCTTCTCGCCTTGCGAGCGAGTATGGTCATTGTAGTCCAGGTTGAGCGACAAGTACAACAGGTTGCGAAGGTTACACTTTCCAGATGGCAGGAGGGGCCCCGAAGGGCCCCTCTCCTCACCACTACCCGAAGCTTAGCGCTTGATCAGCAGCTCCGAGTAGTCCACCGAACCGGCGGCCGGCACGCCGAGACCCTGGCCGAGCGTTGAGCTCGAGAGGTCGTGGGCGAGCAGGGCCTGCTTCTGGTTGCCGAGCAGCACGCTGTCGGACTTGTTCTCCCATTCCGTCAGGCGCTTGAGAGCCTCGCTCTCAAAGACGCCGTTCTGCAGGTCGAGGCTGTCGACGAACGGCTTGCTGGCGTCCATGAAGCTCTCGATCTCGCCGAGCTTCATGCCGTAGTCCTCGACCACGAACTCGAGCGCTTGGTCGAACAGCTCGCGCTCCGAGGTGCCGCCCTGCAGGATCGCCTTGGCTGCCTTCATCACGCTGTGCGAGGCGAGGATCATCTTGCGGCGATCGCTCTGTACCTCGACCTCGTTCGACAGGTCAGCGATGTGCACGCCGATGACCTCGTAGATCTTCTCGGCCAGGCGGTGGTGGGCCTTCATCTGCTCGAGCAGCGGACCGTACGTCTCCTTGTTCACCGTCTCGAGGCGCATGGCCTGGTTGCCTTGAACGCGGAGGGCAGCCTTGTTGTCCTGCTTCTGAGCTTCCTTGGCCAGCGCCATTGCCTTCTCGTAGCCGAGGCTGTTGTTCCGGATCTTCTCCTCGAGCACCTTGATCTGGCCGCGCAGCTTGTCCTTCGTCGTCGCGATGACGCCCTGCTTCTCCTTCATGTCCTCGACATAGTTGCGCATGATGCCGATCGGGTCGATCTCGACGAACCACGACGTCAGCCAGCGCATCGCGCTCTTGAAGAAGTAGCGGATCAGCGTCTGGAACTTCTTGTTCGTGATCACGTAGATCACGGCAAAGAGCGCGATGCCGAGGAAGGTGGCGTGCAGCGTGTTGCTGAGCAGCTTCACGAGACCTTCCATGATCGTGTTCAGCGGCGGCAGCAGGAAGTACGAGGCGACGAGGCCGCCTGCGATCATCAGCATGCCAGTGGTGCCCTCGGGGCGGGACCAGAAGCTCTTTGCAGAGCGATCTTCCGCCATGCTCGGGAGTTGCGGAGCCATGGTTGTGTTTCCTTTCGGTGTGGTGAGTGGTGGTAGATCAGGCGAGGGCGGTGGAGACCGTCACCTTGATCTGCTGCAGCTCGGCGCGGACAGCGTTCGCGGCCAGCTTGAAGGCGCCGGCGGTGTTCTCCAGCTCAGCGGTCTTGGTCTGGACCGCGCTCGCGGCCTCAGCGCGCTTGCCGCTGGTCTCGGTGATCTGCGTCTGCAGCTGGGCGATGCGCTGCTGCGCCCGCTCGATCTCAGCCCGCATCTGCTCGACCGCTGCGTCAGCCTGCTGCACGGTGAGCGTCGCCTGCTGGATCTCGGAGCCGAGCTTCTGGTCGAGAGCGACCTTGAAGCGGGCTTCCTCGCCGTCGACGTCAGCCAGGTGGATGTCCACCGCCTGCACGATCTGCTGCGGCGAGCGGCCGTTGCCGGTCGTCTTGTACGCCGCCTTGAAGCGCGTCATCTGGTCCGGGATCAGCTCAGCGAGAGCATCAGCGGCCGTGATGAGCTGCGTCAGCGCCGTGTTCTTCGAGAAGACACCCTTGCGGATGGCCTCGACGAACTGCGGGTTGACGCCAGGGGTGAAGCTGCCGATGGTCGCTGCCGGCGCCCCGCCGGTGGCGGGCTGAGCGGCGGGGGCGGACTTGGCCACCGGTGCGGCCTTGACCGTGTTGGGATCTTCTTCCCAGACCATGCCCTTGAGTTTGTCCCACATGTCGTGTTCTCCTTGTAGGCGTGGTGATCAGTTGGCGGGACGCATGCCGGGCAGCTGGATGCCGGTGTCGCGCTTCGTCTTGAAGGTCTCGCGCGCCTTGTCGGTCGTCACGATGTCGTACTTGCTGAGGTCGGTCTTCGGGTAGCCGGCCATGCGGAGCCAGAAGCCCGACCAGACGTAGCCGAGCTGGTTCTTGTACGACCGCTTCATGTCGATCATGGCGGTCTGGTTGTTCTGGAACTCGTTGCGGAACGCCTCGATCACCTGCTGGATCTTGGTGAACATGCTCGGGTCCAGGGATGGGTTCTGCTCGCGCAGCATCTGGAACACGGCCTTGGAACCGTCGGCACCGTAGCGGCCGCCGATGGCGTCCTTCGTGACCTTCGACACGGCCTCGACGTACATCTGCGGGACCTGGGCCATCTCGACGACCTTCTGCGTGCCCTGTGCGTAGATGTTCTCGTTGTTCTCGAGCTTCGCGTCGAGCGCGTTCTCGGTTCGGTTGCCGTAGTTGGCGGCGCTGATGTAGCTCGTGACGACGGTGAGGCCGATCACGACCGCGGCGCCGAGGCCGACGATGGCGCCGACGCTGATGCCGCCGCGCTGGTTCTTCAGTTGGTTCATGGTGCTTCCTTGGTGAGGGTGGGGTGGTTGGCGAAGTGATTGTAGAGCATCTGCTCGACTTCGTACATGCGCTTGCGCAGGTTAGAAGTCCACTTGAAGTAGTCGCTCGATGCCAGCATCGAGGTGATCGAAGACCTCGATGCGCGCCATCTCAGCGGTGACAGCGACGTTTCCGCGCCGCCAGAAGCCCGGCTCGCAGACGACGATGGCGTTCTGGTTGGCGCCGCAGACCTTTCCGAGCTCGAGCAGCGAGATGGGTGACAACGTGCCAGCTTGGAAGTAGAAGAAGGTGAGGTCAGCCAGCTCAAGGTTGGCCAGCTCCCAGCGCACCTGCTTCACCAGCTCGGGGTTGTCCTCCGTCTGGTCCCACATCGCATCCCACGCATCGCGCCGCGGGTTGAGGATCACGAGGTCGTCGGCGTCGCGGTGCTGCTTGAGGGCATCGATGACGACCTGCTGCCAGTTGGCGGCCTTGCCCTGCTCGATGGAGCCGGCGAGAAAGATGGTGCTCTCGCCCCACCCAATGAGAACGCCTTCCGGCGCGGTGAAGACCTTCATCAGAACCTCCGGTACGGGCGGCGCGAGTTGAACTGGCGGTTGTAGAGGAACCATGCCAGGGGCGCTCCACCTGCCACGAGCAGGCCAACGAGAACCAGCACCCACAGAGGAGGATCGATCTCGCCTGACAGGTACTTGAACTCAGACATGTGGCGGCGCTCGAACTGCGTGTCGATCTGGCGACCCAGGATCTCGAGCACCTTCTCGCGCTGGATCGAGCCGAGCGCCTGCACCTCGTCGCGCAGCTGCACCTTGAACAGCTCGTTCTTGGTCCAGCTCAGCACGCTGACGAAGTCGATCTTCGGCCACTGGGTGCTGCCGATGACGAGCACGACGTCGTTCTTGTTCACGCCTTCCCATGCGTCCTGCAGAGCGTAGGCGTAGTTCGCGTCGTCCGTCTTGGCGATGACCACGATGGCGTTCACCTGCTTGCGAGGACCGCGCACCTTCAGCAGCTCGTTGAGACCGGCGTTCCAGGCCGCGACATCCGGTGTCGAGTAGCCCGGCGTCAGGAACTTGTCGTTGCGGTAGATGTCGTAGACCTGGTCAGGGTAGGCCGGCAGCAGAGGGGCGAAGCGAGCCTTGAGCGAGGCACCGACTGGGCGGAAGAGCGTCTGCGGAACGGCCTGTACGTAGTTCGTGTAGGAGTGCCGCTTTGAAACCGGGTCACCCGGCTGGATGATGGTCCAGCGCTGCGGGTTGGGCGTTGCATCTCGCCGAATGCGCGAGGTGGTGTCGATGCTGTCGATGGTGTAGCCGCCGATGGTGGTGTCGCACGTCCACTTGGCAGTGTAGTGCGTCTCGTAGCACGTCTGGCAGGAGCGGTTGCCCTTGCTGTCGGTCGTGCAGAAGCAGTCGTACGACTGCTCGTAGGTGCCGTGCACGCGCTCCTTTGCGGTGACCTGGCCGTTCCAGATCTCAGTGTCCGCGGTGGCGACGCCGTGCGTGATGGCGAACGCCGACGCGATGACCACGACTGAGGCCAGCGCGTACAGGCCGGCGACCACCGCCCCGTCCCTGCCGCGGCCGCAGAAGTACCACACGCCCACCGCCAGCGCAAGCGGCAGCAGGATGAACCAGAGGAGGGTGAGGTTGATCATACGCGCCCCAGCTTCTTGTCGATGTTGACGATCTTGCGTGCCACGTCGAGCATCGCCTGGTGATCGAGCTTGCGGCCTGCCTCGGACTTCGCTGGCGGCAGGCCCTTGAGGAAGAGGATGTCCTTTTCCAGCTTCGCGCGCTCGTCGAGCAGCGCCTTGCGGCCTGCCTCGGTCAGCTTGCCAGTGTCGTCGTGTGTGGTCACAGCAAGTCCTTGAAGAGGGAGGGTCGCTTGCACGAGGCCGAGCAGTGGCCCTCGCGCATGCACTTCAGGCAGAAGTCGTAGTACGAGCGGTTCATGTCAGATCTCCGTGACCTTGACCGGGCAGCCGTCGCCGCCCAGCTTCCAGACCATCCAGCCCGCCAGCAGGACGTAGGATCCCAGGGCGATCCACGCCCAGATGACGGTGTTGTCGGCAGCGCACATTTCGATCACTCCTTCTCGCCCAGCAGGTAGGCGTTGCTGATCGCCTTGAAGCTGAACTTGCCGTCGGCGCGCTTGAAGACCAGGCCTTCACGCACCTTGTTCACCAGGCTCGGGCCTTCGGCGAACTTCAGCAGCTCATCCACGTTGGTGATGCCCAGGCTCGGCAGCGTGTGGCGCACGCGCTCCTCGCCGCTCAGCTCCTGGAACTCGACGAACTTGCCCGGCGCCGTCATGATCGGTGCGTGGCGCACCTTGTGCGGGTTCACGCCGAGGGCGTAGAGCTTGTCCATGATGCCGTAGCGCTCGTAGATGGTGGCGTTGCGGCCCTCGTCCAGGAACTGCACCTCGAAGACGAAGAACGTGAAGTCCTTCAGGTTCTCGCGGTTGCCCTGGATGGCGGGCCCCATCAGCTCGCCCTGGATGGCGATGTTGCCGAGCTCAGGCAGCACGACGTTGAGCGTGCTGTCGAACAGCATCCGCACGAACGTGTTGTCCTTGTTCGCCTCGTCGACCTTCAGCTCGAGGTTGCGGCTGCAGACGCCGACCTCGCCGTCGCGGTGGAAGAAGGTGGCGCTGCTGCCGTCCATCTTCATCGTCACCTCGTAGGCGGCGTCCGGGCTGGCCTCGGCCGGGATGACCTTCATCCACTTGCCGCCGAGAGCATCGCCGACCCACTCGAGCAGGCCCTTGTCCTGCATCGTCTGGAGGGCGTCCTCGGGCAGGTTGCCGATGTCGAACGGGAACATTTCGTCCTCGTAGCCGAAGATGGCGCGACCCAGGTTCTGGCAGCGCTCCTGGTCCGTCTTGCGGATGAAGCTCGGGAACAGGCCCTTGGCCAGGCCAGCGAGAGCGGCCGGCAGAGGAGGGTCCCACTTGACGACGCCGAGGACGGCGCTGAAGTCGAGCTGACGGATCTCGGTGATCGCGGCATCCGTGCCCAGCATGAACTGCATGTCCTTGAACGCGTCATGGACGGCTGGAGCGCTGGCGAGCGGGATCACGAAGCCCTGGCTCAGCTGGCCGCGCAGCTTGATGGTCTTCAGGCGGTGACCGCGCTTGCCTTCGAACTCGCGGCCCTGCTTGTCGACGAGGAACTGCCAGGCAGGGTTGCCGTCCGGCAGGAAGCTGTCGATCTCGAAGTAGACGCAGAGGTCACCGACCTTGAACTCGCCCTTCTTGACGACGACCTTCCAGCCCTCGACAGTGGCGACCTCGATGGCATCGGCGTTCGGGATGGGGTCCAGCGCGTCGATCTTGCGCAGAGTGACGAGCTTCCGCAGATTGGTGTCGGGATCCATGATTTCAGCGACCATTCATTTTCTCCGTTGATGGTGCATTCTATCACAGGTTGCACGCTTGAACACAGGAGAAGTGTAACCTGTTACAGGTAGGTCACGACGCCGTCCGCGAGCATCCACTCGATGTTGGACCACACGGTGACGCCGTACTTAGAGATGGCCTTCCAGTTGCCGAGGGCACTGATCTTTCCGTGGGGCGCCTCGTCGGTTCGCTTCATCAGGTGGATCTCGTCACCGACGTCGTACGTCGCAATCCCTGCGACGTCGAAGGGTTCAGCAAAGACGAGGATGTCACCTGCCTGAGGGAGCACCTCAGGCCGTGGTGCGTCAAGGGGACTTGACAGACCAGGCCCTGAAATCTCGTACCACAACTGCTCCTGTGGAGGTGACGGTGGCACGAAGCCCATCAGAGGTACCCCATTGCACGGAAGGGTGCCTCGAGCCGCGCCACCTCGGCGGCGTTCTGCTTGCCGTTGAAGGTGCGGTTCGCGATCTGATTCTTCAGGCTCTGCAGCCCCTTCTTGATGCGCTCCGGATCAATGAGCTCGGGATGCAGCCGGGCGAACTCGATGACGTGCTCGTCGACGGTGTTTGACCGCGTCTCGTTACATGGGGCGCAGGCAGGAAGGAGGTTGGCGACGTGGTCCTTTCCACCCAGTGACTTTGGGATGTAGTGATCCCGGGTCATCATGGTTCCGCCGGCAAAGAGGTTCATCACAGGCGACGAGACGAGGTCCCTGGGGCCTTTCTCGACGACCCAGCGATCAGCCTGGATGCCACAGAACCGGCACTTGATGGGGTGGCCTTTCAGGTGGTGAAACAGCGCCCATCCAGAGGGGCGGCTCACCCTGCGGCCACGTGCGATGCGATCGTGCTTGCTCTCGGCCTCGAGGATCTCGAAGCCCTCGTCGATGTCGTGCTCGCTGTAGTAGATGTTCATGCGGGGATGATGAGGCGGTAGACGCCGTCAACCTTTTCAAGCTTCAGGGACAGGTACGCGCTCTTGATGACGGTTTCGGCGCCGATGCCATAGGACGGCTGCGCGTAGGCGATGCTCCAGAAGTCGGTGTGCTTGTCGAAGGAGGGCTTTCCGTCAGCCCCACGGATGACGCGGTTGGCAGGCTTGGCGCTGATGAAGCGGCCCAGCCGGCCACGGCCTTCACGGTAGACGTCCACCTGGTTGTCGCGCTGGATCAGCCCGCGGCAGAGCTCGTCGATGCTGATCAGTTCGTCCATTGTGCCATTGTATCACAGCGGCACGTGATGTACACATCAAGAGTGTAACGCGTTACAGCATCGGTTCCGTGAGAAACCACTGGTCGCCCCACTTGTCCAGCTTCAGGTACGGAACCACGCGTGGATCAAAGTAGATTATGGGCGGTGAGTTGGTTGAGGCGTGCCACTCGTAGTAGTACGGACGGTACTCGATGCACCACTGATCGAGGTTCTTGGCGTAGGAGACGACAAGGATTGGCCCGTACTGCGTGAGGTCGTCGGCCCCGCGCACCTGAGTGGCTACCGCCCCAATATGGGTGTAGACGTCGTGGTAGGTTGGCCGCGCGGTTTGGTAGACAACGGTCTCGCCCTTGGCAATGCGCTGCCGCACCAGGTCAAAGATGATGTCGTCGAGGTTCATACCAGCTCCGAGAGCCCGTGCTGAAGCAGCTCGCGCTTCAAGCGCAGGAAGAAGAGGATGTTGAAGCAGCGCGCGTAGCTCTCGAAGGGCATGTCCGGTGTCTCAAACTCACCGCCCTTTAGAATGAAGCCAGCGCGCCAGCCGATGACGTTCTGCCATGGGGCCCGCAGCGTGAGCACGAGCCCTACCTTGTTCTCGACGATGCCGACCTCGTTGAGGTCCTGCAGGTAGTTGGTTGTCTCGCTGCAGTAGCTGGGCAGCGACGTCGTGAAGTAGTCGTTCAGCCGGTTGGAGCGCGCGAACTTCTCCCACTCGAACTCCGTGCGTTCTCGAGCCCCATGAGCGAGCTGCTCGATGGTCGGCTTCTCCTGCTGGGCCTCCGCCTTGGCCTTGCGGAAGGCGCTGAGGTCGACTACGTTGTCAGTCATCGAGGCTTTCCGCGATGGAGGTGCCCTTCTTCCACTCCACCCAGCCGTTCACGTGGCCCTCACCGCTCGGGTCGTTGTAGGCGAGGTAGACGGGGTCGCCAGCGCGATCGCCGTCGAACCAGATAGCAAGCTCGCCTGGCTCCACCTTGAAGCCAGGCTGGCAGCTGGAAATGACCGTGACCTTGTTGAACTTCATGCAAGCTCCACGAACTTGGCGCCGCTCTCACCTGGAACGGCAGGCATGTACGAGTTGAACTGCGACGTCCACTCCCCGCGGTAGCCGGCCGGGTTGCAGACGACGCGCGTCTTCCACAGCGTGGTGTCGATGGTGTCGTGCGTGTGGCCGTGCACCCAGATGTCAGGTGCGTGGTCGTAGGCGAGGATGCTCTCGCAGTCGCCGACGAAGCCGCCGTTCGCGCCATCCGAGCCGTCCTTCGGCCAGAAGCGAGCTGACACGAGGCGTCGAGAGGGGAGGTGGTGCGTCACCACCACCGTCTTGCCGTCGTACGGCTGCTTGAGCAGCTCATCGATGCGCGCCTTGGCGGACTTGAACTCGGCGATCATGTCGCTCACGGTGAAGCGGCGCGGTACCGGTCGGTAGCTCAGGTCGCCGTGCCCATCGCGGTGAATGACGCGGAAGTCGTTGAGGTACCAGCCGACCTGTCCCTGGTCAGCGAGCGAGTGTCCACCATCGGCCCACATGGTGCCGAAGATGAAGCGCACGCTCTGGATGTCCGTGACCTCGATGCCCTGCGTGGCAAAGTGCAGGAAGCCGCGGCCCTCCTGGCGGAGCAGCGGCAGCTCGTCCTTCATCTTCCGGTTCCACGCGTCGAAGTTGTGGCGGTAGTACTCGTGGTTGCCAGGCACGAAGACGACGTGCGGGAACCGCTCCAGGCAGGCGCGCAGAAAGAAGGCGAGCTGCGTTGGAACTGAGGAGATGTCACCTGCTAGAACGAGGATGCTCTCGCTGTCGCGCTCGTCCTTTGGGAGGAAGTCGAGAAACAGCGTGTCGGGGTTTCGCTGGGCGAAGGCCTCGAGGTGCAGGTCAGATGCGATGCGGAGATACTTTGCCATGCGCTGATTGTATCATCAGGCGCGCAGCTTGGACACCTCGCGATGCAGGTTGAGCCAGGTGTTGACCTTCTGCTTCAGCTCGATGACGGACCCGGGGCGGTTGATGTCAGCTACGGTTTCAGCAACGGCAGCCGCGGCGCGCAGTGCAGCACGTCGCTTTGCGTAGTAGCTGAAGTCGTAGAGCTTCAAGGCACCTCCATGTGAACATGGAGGTATTTACGACTCAGAGGAAGAGATGGATGATCTTGCTCGCGCACCAGACCAAGAAGCCGGGAGCGAAAAGCGAGATGAGCAGGATTGGCCAGGAGAAGAACCATGGCATCGGCAGCTCGCGCCACTCGCCCTGCGGGTCGATCCACCTGCGGAACAGCCAGCTCAGCGTGACGTACGAGAGCGCGGCGATGGCCAGGTACGCAACGAGGATGAGGCCTTCCGTCATTCGCACTTTCCTGCCGGCTGCGAAGCAGCGATGGCCGCGCGCTGCGTCTTGTAGCACTCGCCCTTTGCGTAGCCGCTGGAGGCCGCCATCGTGCTGAACACGGCGGCACAGGCCGCAGCGATGGCAACGATGATGACTGTGAGGGCGCTGTCGCCGTAGCATTCGATCTTCATTGGGAACTCCTTACCAGCTGATGAAGTCGCCTTCACCACCAACGATGAAGCCGCGCTTCCTCAGCTCCTGCATGGCCTCGACGCTCAGGCGCGGCTTCATGTACGCGACGTTGCCGAACTTGCCCGGGTTCAGGCGCTGCTGCTCGATGATGTACTGCACACCCTGCTCAGCGCGAAGGATGTCCGACTGGCAGCGGGCATTGGCGGCGGTCAGCATGATCAGATCTCCAGGGCCGGCACGACCTTGTCGTCGCGCAGCAGCTGCTTGATGGTGGGGAAGCGGAGGGCGTAGATGTCCGAGCCCTTGGCCTTGCTCATCTCCTGGTAGGTGATGACAGCCGTCGAGCCCTCGTACAGCGCCCAGTTGTCGCGGATGTGGTCGCGCATCTCGTCGGTGAAGCCGCTGCCGACGTTGGTGCGGAAGGGCTTGCCTTGCTCGTCACGGCCTTCGACCGTGATGCCGCCGACCGTCTTCTCGAGGCGGGACTTCTTGCGACCGGGGTACCAGGCCACCACGCGGGCGTCCACGTCGTAGAAGCGCTTGACCTTGCACCAATCGATGGTGCGGTCCCACTGGTACGTCGCGTCCCAGTTCTTGATGATCAGGCCTTCCTGCTTGTGGACGTCGATGACCTCGTTGCAGTAGGCCACCATGTCAGCGTAGTCCTTGACCTCGCGGCCGGCGCTGATCTCGATGCGCTTGCAGGCGCTCAGCCGGATGCGCTTCTCGAGCTCGATGCGGTTCTGGCGCATCGTGATGCTCGTCTTCTGGTTCATCCAGTCGGTCAGCGGCATCATGAAGAAGGCGCGCAGGCGGAGGGCGTCCTTCGCGGCTTGGTTGCCTTCCTTCTTGGCGTTGATCGTCTCGGTGAAGTCGCTGGCGAAGCTCTCGCCGTCCATCACGAAGTCGTAGCCGACAGCCGCGCGGATATTGGAGAGGTCCTCGTCGTAGGTGCCGACGAGGTGGTCCATCGGCTTGCCGGAGCGAGCGCGGTACTCGACCGGCTGGCCGGCGCGGACGATGCAGATGGTCCGCTGGCCATCGTACTTCCAGTCGGCCTGGGCCGGGAAGGTGAGGCGCTCGAGGAACTCCTCCGGCTCCTCGCACTTGTCGGCGAGCATCACCTCGAAGGTCGGGATGCCGCCGTAGATGCTGCGGTCACCCCAGACCTTGTTGTAGGTGTCCTCGCTGAAGCCAGCCTTGAGGTCCTTCTCGATGACCAGCTCGAGGAACTCGGCCTCCTCCTCGGTGTAGAGGGCGAGCGTCTTGGTGACGGCCTCGGAAGCGGCGTTGCCGGTGAGCGAGCGGCTCGACAGGGCCTGCAGCAGGTCCAGGAACTGGCCGACGCCGCAGTAGCCCGGCTTGGCAAAGGTGGTCGGCTTGTCCCACTTGCGGACGCCGTAGGTGATGTAGGGATTCAGCGCGTGCCAGATGAGCGACTTGGCATCCTCGTCACAGATGGACAGGGCGGCCTTGATGGCGTCCTTCTTACCGGCGCCGCCGGCGCTCTGGCAGGCCTTGATGACCTTGACGAAGTTGGCAATCTGGGAGGTGGCCATCAGGCTTCCTTGGTGTTGAACTCGGGGTTGTTGGCGACCATTTCCCGGATCTGGGAGAAGGTCGTGTACATGTTGCAGCGCTTGCTGTCGCGCGTGTAGCCGACGCCGCGCTTCTTGGGGCGAAGGTTCCAGATCTCGAAGTGCGAGTACTGGTTGAGCCGCTTGCCCTCACCGACGTTGACGGCCTCAAGCGCGAAGCCGTTCGGGTGGAAGAAGCGGAAGGTGCCGTTGTCGAAGGCGACCGTGATGCCGTCGAGCTTCGCCTTGTAGGCCTTCATCTTGCGCTGGCGGTCGGCTTCTTCGAGAAGGCGCAGCGTGAACTGCGTCTGCCGAAGCTTGGCGGCCAGTTGCTCGTCGGAGAGGGCGGCGATCTGTTTGGCGTTCATGTGGCTATTCTACACCAACCTGCGTGGATGTACACAGGAAGAGTGTAACCTGTTACAGGTCACTGGCTAACGTCGATGACCGTGTAGCCCTGGCCTTCGAGCAGCCACAGCTCGTCTTCCCAGAAGATGCCGATGTACTCGTCGCCGTACCAGACTTCGAACTGTCGCATGTCAAACTCCGAAGGGCCACATCCAACCCAGGCCCTTGTTCTCGACAGCCGTAACCGCCACGATGTCAGGGATCGACAGCGAGAACAGCAGCGGCTTGCGCCCTTCTTCCCAGGTGATCTCGTAGCCGGCGTAGGCGCCCGAGGCGTTGTCGCGGCGCATGGTGATTTCCTTGACGCCGGTGGTAACGATGGTGTGACCACCGCGCATGTGGAAGGTTACGGTCTGGCTCATGTCAGCCCCACTGGGTGTCTTCACGCGCTGCCTTGGTCGCGGGCTTCTCCTCGAGCGGCAGCAGCTCGAGGTTGCCGGAGTTGACGTCGCTCAGCTTCACCCAGAACCGCACCATCGGTCCCTTCACGCCCTTCGGCTTGTTGAGGATGAAGGTGATGCTGTCGAAGTCCGATGCGCC